>Ga0209425_10001933_pt1 | contig 23766 bp, 17 predicted proteins | sample COG_05_FD_184749 | JGI IMG/M metagenome (GOLD analysis project Ga0209425, IMG submission 184749) | Pelagic Microbial community sample from North Sea - COGITO 998_met_05 (SPAdes) (version 2) | ecosystem: Environmental > Aquatic > Marine > Neritic zone/Coastal water | place: Helgoland, sampling...
CCCCCCCCCCCCCCCCAATCTACCATAAGCCTCGAAATAAACTGCGAATAATTCTCATTCTCAAGCATTGAATTTAATTCACAAAAAAAAGAAAAACTGCATATTTTGACGGCGGTTTTCAATTGTTATTACGCAACTTTTATTTTATAGTCGGCATACCATAGTAATTGGAAGGACGCTATACAATCATGATCAAAAAATCATCTTCGTGCCGACTATTAATAGCACTGCTCTCAATTGGAGCAATGCTACTGCTAAGCGGTTGCGACATCTCTCTCTTAAACCCTAAAGGCGTTATTGCCGCCTCGGAAAAGAAACTCTTTTTCACCGCCATACTTTTAATGCTCATCGTTGTGATACCCGTCATAATTATGGTCATTGTCATACCTTACAAGTATAGAGCCACAAACAAACAAGCAACCTACAAACCCAACTGGGCTCATAGTACAGCGCTTGAAATTGTTTGGTGGACTATCCCAATTATCATCATCGCAATACTCGCAGCGATTACGTGGTTTAGCACACACCAACTTGACCCTTACAAGCCTCTGGAGTCAAAAGTCCGCCCTGTTAAAGTCCAAGTGATTGCGCTGGATTGGAAATGGTTATTCATTTACCCAGATCAAAACATCGCGACAGTGAACTTCATTCAAATGCCTGTCGATACACCGATTAATTTCCAAATTACATCGGACGCACCTATGAACTCGTTCATGATTCCGCAGCTTGGAAGCCAAATTTATGCGATGCAAGGCATGCAAACTAAATTGCATTTGTTGGCAACGCACACTGGTGACTTCCGCGGTCAATCAACCAACTATTCTGGAGAAGGCTTCGCAGGCATGCATTTTGTTGCTCGCGTTAGCACAAAAGAAGAATTCAACCAATGGGTTAGGTCAGTCAGCGCTTCTCAGCACAGACTGTCTGCTGCGGTTTATGCAGAACTTGCAAAACAAAGCGAATACAATCCTGTTAAACTTTTCTCTTCTGTCGAACCAAACCTGTTTAAGGACACCATCATGAAATACATGATGCCTGACGCACATACGTTGGATATGAGTTCAAAACAAGAAGTTCAACTGTAACAATCAAGGGGATAAATATGTTATTTGGAAAATTAACACTAGACGCACTTCCGCATGAGCCTATCGTGGTTGTCACGGGGATATTCATGGCGTTAGGCGCACTAGCGGTCTTAGGCTTAATCACTTACACCAAAAAATGGACGTGGTTATGGCGCGAATGGATCACAACCGTCGATCACAAAAAAATTGCTGTCATGTATTTCATCTTAGCTGCGATCATGTTATTGCGGGGGTTTGCCGATGCCGCCTTAATGCGGGCACAGCAAGTGCTATCAGTCGGTGACTCTTTTGGCTTCTTACCTCCAGACCACTACGACCAAATCTTTACAGCACACGGCGCCATCATGATTTTTTTCATGGCAATGCCGTTTATGTTTGGATTACTCAACCTTGCCGTGCCATTGCAAATTGGGGCACGCGACGTAGCTTATCCCTTCCTGAACTCGTTGAGCTTTTGGTTAACCGCGTTTAGTGCTGGCCTTGTAATGATCTCGCTCGTTGTTGGTAAATTTGCTTCAACTGGTTGGCTGGCTTACCCACCTTTGTCAGGCATCCAATACAGTCCTGGTGTTGGTGTTGATTACTACATTTGGGCACTTCAAATTTCCGGTGTCGGTTCGTTAATATCGGGGATAAACTTCCTGGTCACAATCTTAAAGATGCGTTGCCCAGGCATGACCTTAATGAAAATGCCTATTTTTGTTTGGACAGCATTGTGCTCAATGATTTTAGTGATCTTGGCCTTCCCTGTGCTTACCGTGACACTAGGATTATTATTCCTAGATCGTTACTTCGGCATGCACTTCTTCACAGGCGACTTTGGCGGCAACGCGATGATGTACATCAACCTCATCTGGGTATGGGGTCATCCTGAAGTGTATATTCTTGTTCTACCCGCTTTCGGTATCTTCTCTGAAATTGCGGCGACATTTTCGAAGAAATACTTGTTTGGATACGTCACCATGGTATGGGCGATCGGCGTTATTGCGATCCTTGCTTTCGTCGTTTGGTTACACCACTTCTTTACCATGGGGGCAGGTGCTAACGTTAACGCGTTCTTTGGCATCGCAACGATGATTATTGCGATACCAACTGGTGTTAAAATCTTTAACTGGTTATTCACCATGTTTAGAGGCCGCATCACCTTCACAACCCCAATGTTGTGGATGATTGGTTTCTTCATCACATTCACCGTGGGCGGCATGACAGGCATTATGCTCGCGGTTCCTGGCATTGACTTCCAAATGCATAACAGTGAATTCCTCGTTGCTCACTTCCATAATGTGATCATCGGCGGTGTTGTGTTTGGTTACTTTGCAGGGTTCACTTACTGGTTCCCTAAAATGTTCGGTTTCAGATTGCACGAAGGCTTAGGCAAATGTGCATTCTCCTGCTGGATCATCGGTTTCTACACAGCCTTCATGCCGCTCTACATTCTAGGCATGATGGGTATGAGCCGACGCTTACAGCACTATGACGCCGCTACTGGCTGGCACCCCTACCTTGTGGTTGCGGCTCTTGGTGCCTGCATCGTTGCACTCGGTATTGCCTTCCAAGTTGCACAGCTGGTTTACAGTGTTATTAACCGCGAAAAACTCAAAGACACCACAGGTGATCCTTGGGACGGTAGAACCCTGGAATGGGCTATCCCCTCTCCTGCACCGTTTTATAACTTTGCAGTCACACCTGAGGTGAGCGAACGCGATGGCTTCTGGCATGACAAGCTCAAGAAAAAACGTAAGAGCACAAAGTATGAAGATATTCATATGCCAAAAAACACGCCTATGGGCATCATCATCGCAGCCTTTTCAGCGGTGCTTGGTTTTGCAATGATCTGGGATATCACCTGGCTTGCAGTACTTAGCGGTATTGCAATGCTGGGTAGCGTCATTGCTCGCACACTCGATTACAATATCGATTACTATGTTAAAGTCGCTGAAATCAAAAAGATTGAAGCTGCATATGCAAAAGGAGCTAAATAATGACCGCACATGCTATAACAAAAGAGAAATACAACCTGATACCCAAAGATGTCTTTGGGTTCTGGATCTACATCATGAGCGACTGCGTGTTATTCGCAACACTCTTTGCAACCTACATCGTATTGCACAATAACACCTATGGCGGACCTGGCATCAAAGACATTGCCAGCCTGTCTTACATATTAGTGGAAACGATGCTGCTCTTAACCAGTAGCTTCACGTTTGGGCTTGCAATGCTGGCCTCGTTTAAACGTGACATGCCAAAAGTCATGCTCTTTTTGGGCATCACCTTTGCACTAGGCCTTGGCTTTATCGTGTTGGAGATTAATGAATTCGTTCATTTAATTCTAGAAGGTAACGGGCCACAACGCAGTGGCTTCCTATCAGCCTTCTTCACGTTAGTCGGCACACACGGTTTGCACGTAACGGTTGGTCTCGTGTGGATGGCATCTATGATGTATCAACTCAAGAAACATGGCCTCACAAACTTTACATCTGAAAAACTTACCTGCCTAGGTTTATTCTGGCACTTTTTAGATATCGTTTGGATTTTTGTCTTTACAATCGTCTACTTGATGGGAGCAGTTTAATATGAGCGGACATGAAATTTTAAAAGATATTGAAGATAAGCACCATCACGGTACACCACTGTCATACATCGTAGGCTTCGGCTTATCGGTTGTCTTAACACTGGTATCCTTCGTACTGGTCGGACAACACTTCCTGCCAAACAAAGGCTTTGTGATGATTGCACTTGCAGTGCTTGCGCTTGTGCAACTATTCATTCAAGTGGTTTTTTTCTTGCACGTCAACACATCACCTTACGCACGATGGAATTTATTGTCATTCATCTTCACCGTGTTTGTCGTTGTTATTTTAGCAGGCGGCTCATTGTGGATTATGTATAATCTTGACTACTACATGGTGCACTAATTGAAACTACTCTCCCTCACCAAGCCGGGTATTATTTTCGGTAATATTATCACGGCTTGCGGCGGCTTCTTCTTAGCCCAATCTGGAATGTTTAATGCCTGGTTATTGTTAGCAACAGTGCTAGGCATTTCACTCATTATCGCTTCGGGTTGTGTCATCAACAATTACATTGATCGCGACATCGATCAGTTGATGGAACGCACGAAAAACCGCTTAACCGCTAAAGGCCTGGTCTCGGGTCGATTCATTGCAGCTTACGCTCTCTCACTTGGCTTGCTAGGCGCTGGCATTTTATATTTCTTCACAAACATCCTCACCTTGTTTATTGCACTGGTTGGTTTGTTCTTTTACGTGGTGATTTACACACTTTGGTTAAAACGAAACTCTATTTATGGCACATTGGTTGGAGGCGTGTCTGGCGCAGTCCCGCCTGTTGTTGGCTATTGCGCGGTTACCGGGCAATTCGATATGGGCGCGTTTCTATTATTCCTCATTTTATTTACCTGGCAAATTCCTCACTCTTATGCCATTGCCATTTATCGTCTTGATGATTACGCACGCGCGAACATCCCTGTGCTCCCTGTCGTGAAAGGCATTCCTTACACCAAACCAAGCATGTTGATTTACCTTATCGCTTTCGCGCTAGCGGCAATTAGTCCAGGGTTATTTAATTACGTTGGCAACGTTTACCTCGCCATCGCTAGCCTCTTAGGCTTAGCTTGGCTCTACATCGGCATCCAAGGTGTGAAAACTACCGATGACAAAGCATGGGCACGTAAGATGTTTTTATTTTCTATCATCGTGATCACCGTTTTGTGTTTGGTGATGTGGGTTAAGATTTAATTACACCCTCACCCTCACCCTCACCCTAATACCCGCTTACCAAAGCCCGAGAAAGCGTACTAAAAATAGACCTAGGGTAATCCCTAACTAAATCCCCCTCGAAAACATAACCATTTATGGTATCATTGTTCTTCATGGATGAAGCCCCGTTAAGGATTATGATGGATCAAGGTGTTAACTATCAATACGAATACTATATAAAGCCCGGCTTATGCTTAAATGACAAAGCGATAACCAAGCTTTCCTTGGAAATTCAAAACATTGCCTTTAGCTGCTTTTCCACCCTACCGGGATATCAATGCATGACCGGCGCACGAGAAGACTTAAACGATAAAATCATTTTACTCGCAAGAGATCAAACCGGCAAAGCCGTTGCATTTCAATCATTGGCGATCCTTGAAATACCTCGCGTGGGTGAAGTGTTACATATCGGACTACTCTGTGTAGAACCCCAAGCCAGACGAAGCGGGATAGCGCATCAATTATTGTATCGGGGTTTATTTACCTATATATTTCGCTATAAACATCGCAGCTCAATTTGGATAACCAATGTCTCGAGTATTTTTAGCGTATTAGCAACACTGTCATACCACTGCAAACAACTCTACCCCTCCGTACGCCTCGACACTCCAACTAAAAAACACCGTAGAATCGCAGAGCATTTCTCAACGCACTCAAGAAAATTAGTCTGCATACCAGATTCAATTGAATTTGATAAAGAAAAATTCATATTTAAAGAAGGGAATCGCAATAGCGTATTTTACAATGGTTCAAAAAACGAAAACGCCACCTATTCTCGAGATGATATACACAATGAATATTATAAAAATATTATCAATTCCACTGATGGAGACGCCGTCCTTCAAGTCGGGCACTTAAGCGCCTGGGATTCAATCACACAATGCGGTAATTTTGTCAGCAAAAAAATCAAAAAAAGTATCGTATAAGTATACAATGGAGATATAAGTTGACAATTACATGACCTAGATTACAATTCTATTTCATCACATCAAATCAATTACAATAAAAAAACAAGCAAACAAAGGAGTGCAGCACATGCAAGGCGCAAGGGAAAATATCTCTCGAAAATATTGGCAGCCAATACAACACCTCCCAAAAAAAGTGAAGTTATTTTACAGTGCCGCAATGTCCCTAGGAACCGCCGGCACAGTCTATAGCATGATCACTTTTTCTGATGCCTCACGCAGTGAAAATGAACGGTTAGTTGCTGCAATACTGGTTTTCTTATCCGCACAAAGCTTGCAAGCTGCTCAGTATTCATGGCGCAAACATAACAATATAGTCATGCCAATTTCTAATCTTGATGAAATTGCCGATATCAACAATATTCCTAAAAAAACATTCTCAGAACCTAAAGAAATTGAGCTAACCGCGATAGAACAAAGACGCATTACGATCAATTCAATGACCCACAATACTGATGAAGAGAACCTAGGCTCCGAACTCAAAAACGCTGAAACTTTAGCAGAAGAAATACCCACACAACGGGAGAGACGAGGATCAGCCATCCTCCCGACCACCCCCAATCTATCCTCACTTAAATTCGCTGAAAACATGGTGCCTGTTTTCCTATTTGCAGAAGCAATCGCGCTTTATAGTTTATCGCTTAACTATGAATTTCAACACGGCAATTACATCCCTAAAAGCACACTGATTGGACTGTGTGTCGGCAGCATGCTTCATCAACTCATGCTACCTTGGAACCTAGGCGGATTCAGGCACTGGATGGATGAAAGTAGAAATATTTTTGCTGTTATCGTCTTATTAATGTTTACCACTTTTTTTCTGCCGCCAACAAACGTTAAACTCTTTTACTCATTAAGCGCTCTACTCTCGGGATATAATATTAATGCCAGTATAGAAAACTTATGGCGTCGCCCGCTTGCGCCGACAAAACAAATTCCTGAATCATGGGGCGCATCTAACGCACCCACTTCCTGGCATTATAGAGAACTTAGCAGAACATTGCTAGGCACCGCCCTTTCAGTGCTTTCAATCAGCCTGTTATTCACGGCTAACACTAATGAAAACAGCTATCAAAAGTGGGGGCATCAACTGTTATCTGTCATAGGTTTTCTCCTGCTAACTTACGACGCCGGGGTAAAACTCTCACATAGAGTCCCCCTGCGACATTATGGACCAGCATTAGCAATTGTTAAATATATAATGGTACCTGCAGCCTCACCAAAACTGAACATGTTGAACTTTTTTGGCTTAGTCATAGCTGGACTTTGTACAGGATTAGGTAATGGTCTTTTTGATTATCGAGACACAAACGCAATCAACAAAATGCTGGAACGCAAACGCGCTTTCACCGAAATACTAGAAGCTTCGCCACGACTGCATGCTGCAATAGCAAACACAAACCCTAAAAGAAAAGATCATGCATTAGCAATAACAGGAAAAGGAATCAACAACCTTATTGTTAATACACTTTGCTGTTTAGTATTTATGTTCGGCATCATAAAGCTCTCACAAAAAAATGATAACTTTCCTGCTAGCGCGGTAGGCTTCATGGGTACGGCTCTTATGGTGCTTTTAGGCATTAACTTTTTCATGTCTCGATTAAAACCGTCGACCTACACTACTCAATCCCTCTCACTGCTGAATAAAATCCTTTTCAAAGATTCTTTCTTGCTTATGTACGCCTACAAAGTCGGCACGGCTGTTTCTTTAGATTACTATTTTAACAGCGATGGAAGCTTCATACCGACAGATGATCATGAAAAATCAGCACAAGTACATCATATTGCCGCATTTCTCTATGGCGCTCTATTTTGGGTGACAACAACGTCACGCTTTCTAAATGGTACGAGGCATCTTCGTTACGTACCGACTGATGAAGATGAAAGACAGCTTGAACGTGAAGTCGCAAAGGAATCTGGCGATGCAACCCTCCCCTTCAACCTCATTAATTTTATCAGTCAAAACATCCCTTATAAAAACAACGCCATTCAAATTTTGAAAACAACAGAAATGAAAAATGAAGTGGCTCCCGAAAAAAAAGGCGCCCTCTCAACGTTATCAGCTTTCTTCAAAAAGACGAGCAAGCTCAAAGCCAGTGATGAGCCAAGCATTAAAGAACGCCTTATTACCGTGAGCTCTGAAGGCCAAACCCTGAGTTTGTTTTCTGAAACAACAAGAAATGACTGGCGATTTACAGCACGCCTATTTGATACTGACTTTTTAGGGGTTGTTGTTGCTTCGGCTGTTTATGGCTTTGCTGTAACGAAACAAGTGCAGCACGCTATTCCAAGAATGGGGTAGCGCTACAATCCAAAAGGCAACACAACGGTAAACTTGCTGCCAGTTTTACCATCACTCTCTACAGCAATAGTGCCTTCCAAGGCCCTAACAAAACGGTCTACTAAATATAAACCAATTCCTGTTCCTTCATACTTCCCTTCATAAGAAGGAATGAGTCGTGTGAATTTTTCAAAAATTGTTTTTTGCTTGTCTTCTGCAATACCGATACCGGTATCTGTGACCGACATAGACACTATGATTTGTTGATCTAAACATTGCTGCAATGAAACATCAATTATAACCCCACCCTCAGCGGTGAACTTTACGGCATTACCTAGTAAATTCAGGAGAATTCGATAGACCGCTAATCGATCGCCAATACACGTTTCCGGTATATTGCTATCAAAATTAACTGTCAATGAGAGTTTGCTCTGTTTAATGGCTGGCACAAATAATTGTCGGACCTCATAAACAACATCACGCAGGGAAAATGGCGCATGCTCTTCACTGATATTTTCACTGTCAAAACGCGCAAGCTCGAGACAGTTGTTGAAAAACGCTAAAGCTTGCTGAGAAGCAGAGCAAATCATCTCAGCATATTCACAGCCTTTTTCTGAGATTTCTTTAAATTCATGAGTCATTAATTCCGAGAGACCGATAATACCTGATAATGGCGTGCGAATATCATGACTCATATTCGCTAAAAACTCACTCTTCGCTCGATTTGCCGCTTCCGAGGTTTCAACCGATTTTTCAAGCTGGGCTTCATAGTTCTTTCGCTCTGTCACATCCTTTGAGATGCCAATAAAACCAATATGCACACCGTCTTTATCAAAAGCACCGAAGCTTTCGTCATCAATCCAACGGATTTCACCATCAGGTCGCCTTATTCGAAAACTAATAAATGAACTAACACCAGGCTTTAAATCAGCTGTGCGTAGCTCGATCTCTTGTTCGATCCTTACCCGATCTTCAGGCACCACAGTCTCAATCCAATCTTTTGGTGATTCATATAAGCTTTTGCATTTTCTGCCCCAGATAGTTTCATAAGCTGGGCTAACAAAAACTTGGTCATCATAATCAGCACTGCGGATCCAAAAAGCATCGTGACAATGCTTAACAAGCTCATAGATATATGAATTGATATCACCAAAACGAGGATCTTTTCCTTTGGATTTTATTCCCACCTGCACGCCCTTGTGTATTTTTTAACTAAATATAACCGTGATTATACCTAATTATTTTTGCCACGTCTTTTTATGTTAATTTGAATTAATTCCATACAAATCTTAACTAAATTTACTTGGCAGAAATCTTTAAACTTAGTATAATTTAGGCAATTAAAAGCAGTGATCAAGCTGTGTAAAACGAGTGAATCTAAAATGTACCATGAGATATTCCAAGCTGCGGTTAAAGAGAACCCTGAGAGTATTGCTGCCCAAATTGAAGATGGGGCTGCACTTACCTATGCTCAGTTAGAGCTCCAATCCAATCTCCTAGCACAGCATTTAATCAAAAACGGTGTTAAACCTGGCGACTCAGTTGCCGTGTTTCTGCAACGAACACTTCTACCTCTCATCGTAAAACTTGCAATCTCAAAAGCCGGTGGCGTATACGTGCCTGTCACACCACAACAAACACCCAATCAAGTTAAAACAATAATCAACGAAACACCAAAGTTAACACATTTTATCCATGAATCTAAACTCTATGGCAGCACCAAATCATCCTTAAATAAAGCAGATGGCATTAGCGCCCTGTTAAAAGACAAAGACATCCAAACGCTTGACGCAGAAGCTATCGTGAATTCTTTCGAACAAACAGAATGCAAAGCACCCGACTTAGAAGGACTATCAAGAGACTCACTTGCATATATCGTTCACTCCTCAGGCTCAACAGGAAAAAAGAAAGGCATTATCCATAAACACAATGGATTCGCCTACTGGGCAAGGGTATTAAGCAATCATATTCCAGACATAAAAAAAATTGAGCACGTCTCAGCAAGCGTGTCCCATGACTTTGACGCACAATTTGCAGAAGAAATTACCGCATTTGTGGCTGGTGCCACCTTACACATTACAAGCGAAGCAACGCGAAAAGATCACATCCAGTTTGCGGAATTTATCAAAGCGCATAAAATAAGTGACATCATGATTTCGCCAGGCATGCTCAACATATACACTCCAACAGAACTTGCTGAAATGCAAAAAGCAGGCCTGCGCCGAGTATCGGTAACCGGTTCAAGCTGCAAAGAAGAAACCTATCAGAAATGCTTTTCTGCAGGACTCATCGTGTTTAATTGCTACGGCCCAACTGAAATCTTTTGGGGCTTATCAATGATTGACGCTAGCACCAAGCCTTTTATTAATGGTAGAGCGCCGATTGAAATCCCAGACACCACCCTTTCAGGTAAGAACCCCGTTTCAGTTGCAATACTGGCAGAAAAGAATCTCACCACGAAAGATGGCGCGCAAGGAGAGCTTGTTGTCGCTACCGATTTCCTAACCCAAGGCTATACTAACGAATCCATCAAAAATCGCCTATACACCGACCCAGCAACTAAGATTACGTATTACCGCACTGGCGATAAATTTCTTCTCAAAGATGGCGTACTGCATTACCAAACCAGAATCAGCAAAAAAGCACACGTTAAAATCAACAGTCAATTTGTCTCACTGGAAGGCGTTGAAAACGCTATGGAAAAATTTGACGGAATCGTCAATGCCTGCGTTGTTGTACCCAGCGACCGGCCCATCGACGAACCTGTTTTAGTGGCCTTCTATTCAGCAAGTAAACGCATTAAGGAAACTGCGCTACGTGAACACCTAATGAAATCGCTTGGCCAAGCTTCCACGCCGGCATTCTTTACCAAGCTTAAAAAAATGCCGCTTAACTCTAGCGGAAAACTTGATCGTAGCACGCTATCAAAGCACGCACTTCCTACAACTAGCCTCCACTTAGATTCTAAGCGCACCATTCCCGAGCCAAGCACACTACTTGAATCTGAGCTTATTAAAATATGGCAAGAAATTCTGAATATCCGGGACAACATTGACACAAACACCGCCTTTGAACTATTCGGCGGAACGTCAATCCACCGCTCACAACTATCATCAATGATCGCCAAACGATTTGAAATGAAATTTTCAGTTGCAGAACTCGGTAGACCTGAAAAACTCTCAATTAAAAGACTCGCAGAGAAGATTATTACTAAGCGTGTCATGACTAATCTCGATAAATACATGGTTAACCTCACACCTGGTGACAACAGCTCTGCTCCACTTTTCTTTTTGCCGCCTGTTACTGGCGATGTAACTTCTTATGAAAGCATGGCAACAGAGATCGCGGAACATGGTGAAATAAACCGACCAATTTATGCCATTCAATCACCAGGCTTAACGGACCCACTCGCATCACAGATCGATTTCGTAAACATCGCAAAATTATATGCGAAAATGATGCACGCAGTGCAAGACAAAACTGGCCAAAACCAAGAAGAACCACTGCATGTTGCTGGCTGGTCCACAGGCGGGACATTTGCATTTGAGGTTGCTAGGCAAGAAGAGCTGATCAATACCCCACTAGGCTATCTAGGCATTATCGATCAACTCTCACCGTTACTGCTCGATGGGCAGAGCTCTGAAGACTTCATTCTGCGCCTGTTCTTTATCTTAAAACTGGTGACAAAGAATCAACCCGAACTTTCGAAACTGATTCCTGAGAAAAACGCTCGCGGCACAACATATGAGGGGCTTTCCAAGGCTAAACAAATTGAGTATCTCTTTAACGAGATACGAAATGCTTGCCCTGATAAAACCTTACCGCTCTTCTTAGAGAATCTACGGTGCACAATGATTGCTGAAACATGCTATGAGGAAGGCCAAAAAGACAACCCTAAAAAATTAAAACATAAGGGCATGGTCAGTTTATATGTCTCAGCAAAATCTCAAGAACATGCCAAAAGCATATTTTGGGAAGATGACGCAATACTCACCAACGTGCTTGGCTGGACTCCTGCACATGCAGAAACAGCCCTCTACCAATTAAAAGGCGACCATTTTTCCATTATTAATGATACGGCGCTGATAACAAAGTTTTGCATCAGCAAGGGAATGTCTACTGACCTCTCCCCTCCTTCTTCACCTGCAAAAAGAAAAGATAGCAGTGAAGAACTTGAACGGCTTAGGCAAGAAATCTTACTCAGAGAAAAGGAACGTGACGAACGAGAAGCGGCCAAGGAAAAAGAGCGGGCGCTCAAGCAAGCGGCCAAAGAAAAAGCGCAGGCGGCACACAACGAACAACTCATGAAGTTGCTTACCAATATTGGTCGAGCAGTCCAAGCTGCTCCGCACCCCGAAGCAAAGGAAAAGAATTCACGCAAGCTGCCTAAAATAACGGTAGTGACAACTGCTGAGACAATACAACCAATGCCTAGAACCCTCAGCGCTGGTAATATGCGCGCCACATATGTCGATACAGCATCACATCGGTTATTCAGAACTGACTCTTCGGAGTCGACAAGTCAAGCGGCTGCGCAGCCTCACCGTCTTAACCCCTCCCCCACTCCGGTGCCAGGCTAAGCAAAAGAGACAAGGCGAGACACAATCACTAACTAACAATGCTCTCACGCATTGCCAAGCAAACAGCGTGCATCACATGCACGTTATGCGTAGACGCTAGCTTATGGTAGAGCCACGATTTGTTCTTAAAAAGGTAATGCAGGTAAGCACGCGTTTCGTGTGGGCGCCATAAAGGCAAAAACAAGTTTGAACGTTAGGCATTACTTCGGTCTGGTGGGCGAATTGCTGGTTTCAGGATCAACCTCGGGTCCTGGCCCTTTCTTAGGCGCACCAGCTCCAATGACGCCAAACTTTGCAATCCCTGCTGCTGCTTTGTGTTCAGCTTTTTGGGGGCTCTTGGGCAGCTTCGAATTCAATACCTTTAACACTTCAGAATCGTCACGCTTAGCTGCATCTTCTCTTAACGCTTCCACATTTTCTACATCGACACCCGATTTGAAAATAGCTTCAACAACTGAAACTTTTCCTTGTTTTACCGCATCATTTAAAATAATATTTTTCTCCTCATTAGGCACGCTCGCAAGACTCACGTTTTCCTCTATAAGCGCAAAAATAACATCACTGTCACACTTCTGCAGCGCAAGAGATAATAATTCCGTGTTCGCTTTGGCGCCCGTGGCAAGCAGTGATTTTACTGCAGCTCCTTTATTATTATTCACGGCAAATTTTAAGGGGAAATCGAGCATCCCATCCCCCACTTTATGCTCTCGAAGGAGCTGGATCATATCAGCATTATTATCCAAAATGGCAGGAAAAAGTAATGCGGGCTGACTTGCAGTGACGCCTTTTTCCAGTAAAGCTTCTACGACTTTTATCTCTCCCGATTTTATAGCCAACTCAATCGGAGTGTTGCCCTCCGCATCTTCGCCATTAACATCAAAGCCGCTTTGCTCAAGACAATGAGTTACAGCTTCACTATCTTTTCTCAAAATAGCAATAAAGAGTGGGTAATTAGGCGTTTCTGACTGCCCTTCTAACACCCCCAAGTATTCTACTAGCTCTTCATGTCCAGCCATCTTTGCAACACTAGAGAGAACTGGATCCCCCACTCTGATATCCGCACCCACCTCAAGCAAAGACATAATCACCTCAGGATCTCCTTTTTGGACCGCTAACACCAACGGTTTCACCCCATCCTTGTCTGCTTTATTTGGATTAGCACCCGCTTCTAACAGGATTTTAAGCATGTCATTATCTTCAATTTGTAAAGCCAACATGAGTGGCGCAGGCAAATCACTCGATGCCTGGGGCTCCAAATCGACTTTTTGTTCAATTAAATAATGAAGCAACGCTGTGTTACCCGATGAGATTGCTGGAAGCAATAAATCTGCCCCTCTTTGCGTACTGCCTGCCGCAATTAATGCCCCTACCATTTTCACGTCACCACTCTGAACAGACAACGTTAAGGGCGTCTTACCAACGCTAAAAGGCTGATTGATATCCACACCCTCTTTTATTAGGGCCTTCAAAAGCGTTACATCACCACGATGGATGGCATCAAGCATTCGCACCATTGTCGTATCACTTGCTTTTTCTTCAACTTTCGAAAATCTCTGCCTAGAGCGCAAAATTAACGTCTTAAACTTATCTTGCAACGCTTGATCACCCAACATAGGTAAAACGGTATTTCTCATAAATGCAATATTCGTGGGTAACTCAAATAAAAAACCGCTAGATTGATGTAATGCTAATAAGTTTTTTGCGAGCAGCGTGATGTCTTCTTTTAAACCTACATCATCAGAAGGGTTAATTCCAAACTGACGGAATACTGATGTTAAGTTGCTGGAGGCCAACATGGTTTCTAAAAAATAACGGATATAACTTGTATTGCCTGCTTCAAGAAATGCATTTATTTGAGTAATATTTTTCTTTACTTCGTTAACCAAAATAGCTGTTACTTCATTTTGCGCTTTTCTTTCAGAAATAGGCGTTTCTTTGTTGGCATCTAAATTTTTTGCTAGCTGATTCCACGCATGTGTTTGTACAGCCCCCCCAGTGATAATGAGTATCTTCAGAAACTAACTCAATCATAGCAGCTAAACCACTTATATCCCTATTCAATGCTTGACTTCTCTCGAACTCACTTTAAATCATTACTTTTTTTGAAACACCAAAATCAATTAATCTCAGCTCATCATTTTGACGATGATATACCACATTACCAAAATGCAAATCCATATGGAAAATATTGTCCGCGTGCAATGCTCCCACTCTGTTTAGCATCTGCAAGAAAATGTTTACCGTTTCTATTTTTTGTGAAAAAACATTCAAAGAACGTTGACGCATGCCACCCATTTCAGGATCCATACTAAATAATTTATTTAAATCAAGTCCGCCATAATTTGACAACAAGCATGTGCCACCCGCTGCTTCTAACACGCGGTACCCAGCACGCTCGCTTGCTGGCAACTCTTTATATTCTTCGTGCATTAAGAAACCTTTCCCTCTATCATGTGGCATTTTTAAAACGATATCGGTGGGGTCTTGTGTTTCAGGGTCACGTAAGCGGTAGCTTCTCGCGAAGGCACCTTTGCCCAAGACAGGGTTTTTATCTAGATCAAGTGTATACGTCGCTCCATCAACAACAACAGTAAAAATGGAGTTACTCGTTTCTTCAATACTGACAGTGCTACTTTCATGCAGTCTTTTTAATTCATCTTGCTGGTGCATGAGCCCCCCCCTAAAATAATCAGCACAATACTCCATTAAGTATAGTAGAAGATTTAGAAACGGAGAGTCATAAAATTAATAGAATAGAGTGGCTCACAGAAAACATTCATCGTTTGTTTTCTGTAAGCAATTGATTTTGTTTTTACTTAGAGCGCATGCTCTGTCTGAGGAATAATACACTCTCGCATCGCCGTGCATACGGCGTGCATCACATGCACGTTATGCGTAGAGGCCAGTTTATGGTAGAGCCACGATTTGTTTTTGAAGAGGTAATGCAGGTAAGCACGCGTGTGGTTTTGGCAGGTGTAACAGTCACAATCACTCGAAATAGGTGTTTCATCTTGTTCATAGATCTTCTTTTTAATCAGTAAACGATCGCCTTTTTCGTCTGACTCATAAGCAATCCAATCCCCTTTCTTCACAATGCGACCGCAATACAGAGCACCGTGACGTGCGTTTCGTGTGGGTGCCACACAGTCAAACATATCAGCGCCGTGGGCCACCGCATCAATTAGGTTTTGCGGATTTAAACCGACACCCATGGTGTAGCGTGACTTTTCTTCGGGAACGATAGGTAATAACCAATCCAATATTTCACCGGTTTTTTCCATATCAAAACCAATGGTTTCACCACCAAAAGCAATGCCGTCTAGTTCTTGAGACGCAATAAATTCCGCGCTCTGTTCTCGCAAATCACGAAACATGCCGCCTTGAATAATGCCAAACATCGCTTGCTTGTAACCATAATGTGATTCAGGATTTTTAAGATGGTATTCCTTACACTCACGCAACCAGGTATGTGTTCGTGACATTGCAGCCAACACATCCGCACGATTATCTTCATTTGGCGTACACTGATCAAACGCCATGATAATATCAGCACCAGTGATGCGCTGTGTTTCAATAGAAGATGTGGGGGTCATCCGAATTTTTTCGCCACTGATAGGATGCTTGAAGGTTGCGCCTAACTCATCAATCTTACAAAGTTTTTTATTCTTGGATAAACTGAAAATTTGAAAACCACCACTGTCGGTTAACATCGGTCCATGCCACTGCATAAACTCATGCATGCCGCCGGCATTTTTAATCACGTCCATCCCCGGTGCGCACAACATGTGATAAGTGTTTCCACCTAAGATGATTTGGCTACCTGCTGAGATGAGATCAGGCACCGTCATGGCATTCACATATGCACGTGTTGCCACAGGCATAAATGCAGGTGTAATGATTTCCCCATGCGCAGTTGTAACCTTTGTCACCCTGGCAGCATTTGTGGGATGCTTGTGTAAAATCTCAGTTTTGAACGTCATGCTAACCCTTCTTTATCTTGGTCGGGATTATAGCGCAAGCTGCTGGGTGACACCAACATTATCCAAAAACGTCGTATCATGGGAGACAATAATCATTGCCCCTTCAAAACAATTCAACGCCGATTCAATGGCTTGAATGCTCTCAATATCCAAATGGTTTGTTGGCTCATCCAAAATCAGCAGCTGTGGCGGCTTATCCCCCATTAAAAGGCAGGCCAGCAGCGCCCGTAGTTTCTCGCCTTCACTCAGCTCATTCGCCCGGATAAGCGCCTCTTCTCGCCTAAAGAGGAAATAGTCCAATGCTCGCCTGGCATCGGTTTCTGACATCTCTGGGTTAAACGCCGTGAAATTTTCCAACACTGTTAACGAACGATCAAGTAGCGCCAATCCCTGATCTAAATAGCGGATCCGCACATCACCACGCTCAACTCTGCCTTTTGTCGGTTGCAGCTCGCCTAACAACAACTTTATGAGCGTTGATTTTCCAGCGCCGTTGCCTCCACTGAACGCGATACGTTGCGGACCTTGAATGCTAAAAGAAATGTTGTCGAAAATTGCGGGGCAATCAGGATAGCCAAAACTCAGTTCTTCACATCTCAACACGCGCTTACTGTTTGAGATAATCGTTTTGGGCAAACTCACATTAATCTGTCGTGTAATTTCGATTCTCGCCCGCGCGCTATCAACATTATCCAACGACGATTCATTCATTCGATTATGACGGCTTAGCAAACGCGATTGCGTGTTTTCACTTCGCTCACACCGACCGAACGCCACTAATTTATCAGCACGCCCAGCCGCCCGTTGTGCACGTCCGTATTTACGTTTTTGTTCGTGTTTCTCACGATCTTGTTGGATGGTTTTTTTAACAATGCTTGCCTTCTTTTTAGCATCACTATAAGCACGCATGTCCGCGTTAACTTGGGTCGATTTCTGGGCTGCAAAATCATCATAGTTTCCACCGTAAGAATGCACGCCTAACGCGTTTAGCTCGATAATTTCATCCATTAAATTCAATAATGCCCTATCATGACTCACAACGATAAGCCCTTTCTCCCAGCGTGAAATGCCGTCATATAATATTGATCTTGATTCAGCATCGAGGTTGTTTGTAGGTTCATCTAAAATAAGCACACTGGCCTCTGACAAAAAGGCTTTAGCCAACATTAAACGGGTTTTTTCTCCCCCGCTCAAGCTCTCAAACAATCGCGCACTGTTGATATGACTTAACCGCATACGTGACAGCTCGGTGTCTAAGCGTGCTTTGAATTGCCAATCATCATTCACAATATCAAAGTCGATTTGCGCTGTACTACCCTGTTCTAGCCGTTCTAATGCTGCAAGCTTTTCACTGGCGCCCAACACGTCAGCGACTGTTTTCGTTTTATCAATATCAAAAGCTTGGCGACAAATCGCTAATCCTGAGCGATGCTCAACATTGCCTTGTTGAGGCAGTATTTCGCCCGAGATCAAGCCTAACAAGGTCGATTTACCCACGCCGTTTCTACCCACAATGCCGGTTTTACTTGCGCCAAGCGATAGCGAGAGATCCTGAAAACAAACAGTTCCGCGTACGTAATTAATATGATGTAAAATAATCTGATGATGCAACATAACATTTTCTCCAAAATTGAGTGAATTCGATTTGAGATAAATGTTAGCTGTTCATTGGCAGGTTTCTTCCTAAAAGCAAGGTGAACTCATATTACACAGTCGCACACTTAAAGTCAATACCGCGCAGTAAACACATATGGTTTACAGGCGTACAAATAAAGGCAATAATATGATTAATAACACTATGGAGCAGGCGAGTTAATGGATAGAATCACAATCAAGCAATGGGTAGCTCTTGCGGGCATTAGCCTTTTAACCTTCACCATTTTCTTAGACTTAACGATTGTGGCTAACGCCCTCCCTACCATTCAGCAAGAATTATCCGCATCAAACACACAAACACAATGGCTACTCAATCTCGTGCCTATCGCATTGTGTGCGTTGATGGCTTTATTTGGCCGTGTGGGTGATGTTTACGGCTTGCGAAAAGTGTTTTACATCAACATGTTTTTAATGGCCCTTTTCTCCATCGGATGTGGTTTATCAGATTCAATCGAAATGCTCATCGTCTTTCGCGCTCTGCAAGGCATCACGCTGGCTTGCATCACAAATTCAGGCGCATTAATGCCCCACAACTTTCAACCGCACCAACGCGCAAAAGCCATGGCCATTTTTGCGGCTGTCGGCGGATCAGGTTTAGCCTTGGGCCCTGTGATTGGTGGCTTCATTGTCGAACTGCTCAACTGGCGCTGGGTGTTTTACATCAACTTCCCTATCGTGTTAATTGGTATTGCGATGTGCTGGTACTCTGTCGTTGAAAACACGCACCATGATGGAACTGAAAAAATCGATTGGGTGGGCGCCTTCTTTTTTGTGATTTTCATGGTCGGCCTAATCACGACAATCACAGAGGGTGGCGATTGGGGCTGGGATTCCACATGGGTAATTTCAGGCTTTATAGTCACAATTATCTCGCTCATCGGCTTTATCATCACTGAAATGCGCGTAAAACAACCGCTCATCCCATTCCCTGCGCTCATGAACCGCATCTTTTTACCCTGCGCCCTCACCTGCGCAACTTGTGGCGCCTTCATTATGACGCTACTTTTCTTTAATCCGCTTTACTTACAAACCATTTTGAAGTTAAGCCCCACACTCTCTGGCTGGCTATTGTTATCAACGTCGTTAGCGTATATTTTAATGTCACCCGTCGCAGGTTTTATCGATCACAAAACCGGTCATAAAATTGGAACACTGGTAGTCCCCGGCATGCTAGCGCTCGCCGCCATATTTCATGCACAACTCCGTATTCATTATCAACTCCCTCTTATTCTCCTGGCGTTCATTCCTTTTGGTATTGCCTGGGGATTTGTCAACGTTTCACCCGCGGTTGCCGTGATGGGCACTTCACATGAGAAAAACGCAGGTGCCATTATCGGTGCTTTGTGGACTGTGTTTAACGTGGGCGCAGCGCTTGGCCTGGCAATCTTCGGTCTGTTTTTCAGGCAAATGCAAACCACTCACTTTATCAACGATATGACCAGCTCATTAGGAACGTTATCAAGCACTCAAATTGGTCTAATTAAAGCCATGGTAGCCGACCCAGAACACAGCGATCTCATTGCATCCCATTTTGTACACGATACGACCTCACACGTCTTAGCCTTATTCGACGCCTCATTTGTCTATGCGTATAATCATATCGCGGTTGGGTTATTGGGTGTCTCCCTCTTTACGTTTTTCTTTGTCGCCTTTGTCATGAAAAAGAGCAAATAAAACCCTAACGACGATGATGAAAGAACAATAATTATGCTGGGTGAGACAACTTAACGCACATTGTAAATATCAGTACTAAACTGTATAGATACTTGGTATTCTAGGCCCAATTTGATCATAAAGGCCTGAAAACCATATGAATAGCTTGCTTGCATGCTTTAAACCTGCTCCGCATATTGCGCGTTTGTCACTGGACAAAACTGACCCAAGCTATAAGCGTTTACGCCTACAAGTCTTCCTCGGCATTTTCATTGGCTACGCCGGTTATTACCTCGTTCGTAAAAACTTCGCACTCGCGATGCCTTACCTCATGGAACAAGGTTTTTCACAAGGTGACTTAGGATTTGCTTTTTCAGCACTCTCAATTGCCTACGGCTTTAGTAAATTTTTAATGGGGAATATCTCCGATAGAAGCAATCCGCGCTATTTTCTTTCTGCTGGTTTACTCCTGTCAGGCATCCTCACACTGATGATGGGCTTCATGCCAGTCATGCTCTCCTCCATCTGGGTCATGTTTGGACTGCTGTTTCTCAACGGTTGGTTCCAAGGCATGGGCTGGCCACCGTGCGGTCGCACCATGGTGCATTGGTACTCACACAATGAACGCGGTCGCTGGGTGTCAATCTGGAACGTCGCACACAACGTCGGTGGCGGACTCATCGGCCCTATGGCAAGCCTGGGTATCGTCTTGTTTGGCGCCTGGCAGAGTTTATTTTACTTCCCTGCCGCGATTGCGATCATTATTGCAATCTTTATCTTCTACACCATGCGCGACACCCCACAATCGTGCGGCTTACCGCCAATCGAAGAACACCGAAACGATTATCCACCCAATCATGTACAAACCGCTGACGATCCTGAAAAAGAACTCTCAGGTAAAGACATCTTTTTTAAATACGTTTTCCGCAACAAATATTTATGGTACATCGCCATCGCAAACATTTTCATCTACCTCGTACGTTACGGCGTAGTCGATTGGGCACCCACCTACCTATCATTGCACAGAGGCTTTACACACAACCAAGCCAACTGGGCCTATTTTCTTTATGAATACGCGGGCATTCCGGGCACCATCTTGTGTGGTTTAGCCAGTGATAAACTCTTCAGTGGACGACGCGCGCCTATTGGCATCATCTACATGTTGTTAGTCACCGTTGCTGTTCTTGTTTACTGGTTAAACCCGCTTGATAGCATCTGGGTTTATAACTTTTGTTTGATCGCTATCGGGTTTTTAATCTACGGTCCTGTCATGCTAATCGGCCTTTTCGCGCTAGAACTGGTGCCGAAAAAAGCAGCCGGTACGGCAGCTGGCCTCACAGGCTTATTCGGCTACCTCTTCGGCTCAGTACTGGGCGATGCTGGCATCGGTTACGCCGTCGATTGGTTTGGCTGGACTGGCGGCTTCACGCTGCTAATCGCATCCTGCATACTCTCTATTTTCTTCTTGTCACTCACCTGGAATGTCGGCAAGCCTGAGAAAATGAGTGAACACAACAAACAATGATCATGGTTTACACTAGCATACGAGCTTGATGAACAAGCAGGCGACATGGGAGCTCTTGTGGCAGAGTATGGCTACTCTGCTAATCTAGAAAACGGTCAAGCATTATGCGCGGCAGAGGCGAAAAAAACATCCGTCACTGAAGCGGATGAAATCACCTCTCTTGCAGCGCGCGCAACACGGTATGGCCGCCTATTGGATGTGCTGGATAAAGATACATCCTCGATTGCAGAAGAATACGCTCAAGAAACGACAGCGGACGAAAATCCAAACAAAACAAGTACAACCAGCCTCAGAAAATAAACGGGTGCGATAAAAATTAATCACATCTTAATACTGCCTTAAGGTTCTTCCTGTCATATAACTTATGAAGACTACCGGGGGAATTGGTTTTCATAGGCGGTCCCTCGGCGTGATGTAATTTACCATAATGAGGATACACACTATGTGGGCAACCGAAAAATCAAAAACAGACCTTCTTCTCGATCAATACAACACACCAAGCGACAGCAGCACACCTGCCGCTAGCGCCCCGCCATCTCAACCTGAATATAAACCGTTAACGTTTGTAGAAGGTGGCAGCCCCATCAATCATTTTATTCTTGATGGACTAAAAGATGTCGACATACCCGAGCTAAAAATGGTCATTAGCCAAACACTAAGACAAGCCGGACAAAGCGCAATCAACGAAAACGATCCTTTTTGGAATAAGGAAATCGCCGCTATTATCGGCGAAAATAATTTAGGCTGCTTTGAAGACGTGCCACATGGAAAAATCTTAATCGCCCTGCGTGCCGCATTATTATTGCGTGCGACTGAAACCAACCTCCACTTATATCGCCAAGCGGATTATCGAAACAATAACCGTGATCCTTATTCAGGCTACACAGGCAACAATGTTCACTTTGATTTATATTGCTGTTACGGCTATCACACACCTTATCATGCATGGTATACGCCTGTTGGACATCATCACGGCGGCCTGTTTGGCGGTGGACACCATCACGGTGGCGGCTGTGGCGGTGGCAGAGGCTCAGGTGAGCTTATGGCCTTATTATGCTTGCTGTGTTTTGATTGTGCCGTTGTCGGTTGCAGCGTAAGCGTAGGCCTTGACGCCATGGGCGAAGCTAAAGATACCTCAGGAGGCTCAAGGATGAAATGGTTTCTCATCATTGCGACTCTCGCTGCTAGCGCTTATTTAATGTATTCAAGCGGCTTCACTGAAATAACAGCAGAAGCTTTTAGCAAGTGGCTTTACAACTCTAAGGACGAGGATGGCGAACGTTATCTATCACAAGAAACCTCTGATGGCTTAGGTGGTTTTTTTGCTTGGTCCATTGTGGGTATTAGTTTACCCATCATTTTTTCAGCCATGTGTTGTTGTTGCTTAGGAAGGTTTAATACCGACACTCGCTCAGAAGAAGCCAAAGCATTGCAAACACGCGGTGAAGAAATCGCACGCGAGAACGGCATTAGCTTAGCATCAATCAACGCCATTAAAGACTCTTCACTCATGGGTTACTTTGATAGCGCAAAAGAAAAAGGATCGCAGTATGCCAATGCCGTTATGATGACTGTAGAAGCGCTGGATCTCAGTAATCGCGCCAAAAATGTCTACAAACCACCTAAAGCCATGACAATGGTATAACCCAAGCACTATACCCCACTGTTACACCAGTGGGGTTACAGAGAGAGCCTCTGCGACATCTCTTAAGCCGTTCATCTAGAAAATCTGACAACTCAAGCTCCTCCCGCATGCTACAGTTAGAGTAAGACTAATACACCCTCTCAAATGGAGCCTAAGCATGGACGGTAACAAACTGAAGTTTATGGATATTTTTAGCATTAGCACAATCAGCTCGCCTGAAAAAGCGACAAAAGTCGCTAAAACGATTGCTCTGTTCATTGCTGGACTCGTTTTGCTCGGAATAGTTGTTTTACTGTTCATACGATATGGTGGTTATGAAGCAAGCATGCAGGCAAGTAGACCTGGCCTAAGTTTAAAAATTCTCGATCCGGATAGAATCCTCGTTTTAATCATTGCTTTCATGATGTACCGCGTCAGTCGAGTGGGCGCAGTATTGGGTGCGATTTATTACATTGGCTCTTTTCTCGCAGGCATCGCAATGCTCGCTTTGAAAGTTCCCGGTGGTAGCATTCAAATTAGTTTATTAATTTTTGGTTTTTTGACATTAAGAGCATGCCAGGCAACCTTTAACTATCACACCTTACGTCAAGCTAAAACGATTTGGCGCAATGCGATTG
>Ga0209425_10001945_pt1 | contig 23689 bp, 10 predicted proteins | sample COG_05_FD_184749 | JGI IMG/M metagenome (GOLD analysis project Ga0209425, IMG submission 184749) | Pelagic Microbial community sample from North Sea - COGITO 998_met_05 (SPAdes) (version 2) | ecosystem: Environmental > Aquatic > Marine > Neritic zone/Coastal water | place: Helgoland, sampling...
TGAAACAACCCCGATGAGTGAAGAAGAAGAGAGATGACGACACGTACTCGTCGTCGCGGAGTGCAGTTACTGCTCTCCTCGCTGTCGTCGTCGTCTTCGCGAGAACGAAGAGCGAGGAGTCACCGCTCGTTAGCGTCGACTTCGAATTCTTCTTCTTTGAAAAAATCATCATCGGCAACGACTGCGACGGCGAACAACAACAACAACAGCTCGTCTTCTTCATCTTCGTCTTCGTCTTTAGTGCACTTAAAAAACTTCCAAACGCAACAAGAATACGCGAGAGCGATTGAATTAGGGAAACCTGCACCGGAAAACGCGTGGTGGTGCTACAAGTACTTCTGGGACCCGATCGTCGTCGTTAAGAATAAAACAGATGTTGTTACTCATTCTAAAAAGAAGACGAGAACAGATTACGTTTTGCGAGTGCAACGGGATTCTTCATTTGGCGCGATAAACTCGTACTTTCCTACGTTTGTGTATAAGATATTGAGTGGGTACAGAGGGCACTTACCGAAGAAAGAGTACGACGAGGAGAATCTATTGAGTAATAATAACTTCCCGTGGATGTGGATGTGGCTGAGGCAGGCGACGTCGATGGAGTCGTGGTTCCCGACGCAAGTGCCGGTGTTGGCGCACGTCATCGGCGAAGGAGAAACGAAAAGGAAACCACCTCCATTTAGCGGAACACCGAAGAAATTAACCAAGTATTATCAGTTGAAAGCGAAAAACACGATGGAGATGACCGTACAAGGTAATCAGTTGTTAGACTATATGAGCGCGAATAGTTTGTTGTATTACAGTTCGCAATCCGGGAACGACTGGTGGTCCAAATGGCCTTTGAAGATGTCGCTGAAGAAGAGGAGACAGTTATGGTTAACCATCGTCGGGCTACCGAAAGAGGAAAGTTTGTTAATGCACGAGGGTTTACATAATCAAATGCTTAGGGACGCGAGTTTCGTGTACGCGACCGATTGGACGTTTTCGAAAAAGTTAAAGAAGACGTTTTTAGGGACAGTCGGCACAGCTTCGAGACCAGACTCGAGAGAGCGCGATTTGGTTATTCGGAAGAAGGTAAAAGATAGTAATAATAAGAACAACTCGGCGCAATGGGTATCTACGCATCAGATGAAAGAGTTGGTGGATCCGCACGTCGTCGCGCCGACGTATTTCCCGTTTCCATTTTTTAACAAAGAGGCGAGTAATAATCCGTTAGTCGTCGCCTTCGTTTTGCCGGCGAAAGCAAGAAATGAGAAAGCGGTGGAAGAGCTGTCGGACATTTTCAGATTCGCGCGAGAAACCAACGTGGACGTTGCCGTTTGTGGATTACAAGTGGAAGATAATAAGAGTATGTCGTCCCTCGACAATACGTACGATAAATGGCGATCCTTACAAAACGAAACCGTGAGATTGACTCGAGAGGCATGCTTAATCGAATGGGAAAACCGAATAGGGAATAAAATTATGGATCAGGAGAGAGCGTTTATTGATGCTGATTTAGATTTAGATGCGACTATAGAAGCCTTGAAAGCAGGTCAGTGTCCCTCGAGCAAAGCGAAAGAGAAGTTTGATGATATCGCGTGGACGTTTGCAAAAACGGACGAAGTGGGGGACAAGAAGAAGGACGGGTATCTCGGTCGCGCGATTCGATTTTTCGTACAGCTGGGATTTGATAACACACGCACCGACGACGTGCACGAGTTTGAGAACTTTGGCACTCGAGCGAAAGTTGCCATCTTGGATACCAAGAAATTTTTGAACGGGGAGATGACGGAAGGCGATATAACAAGCAGAGAAGCATCGCGAAGAGCAAAAGTCGAGACACTCTCTTCTTCAGATTTAGAAATATTCCCGCCTTTGACACAAGTCGAGGATATTTTGCGAAGATTTAGACGTGCTTATAACGTAGCAAAAGCGAAAGAAACGGTTTCGGATTTTTTGACCTATAATTTAGTGTGGTGGGCGAGCGATTCGGTAATCCCCGTAGGAGTACTTCGATACGTCTATGAATCGAAAATTAAAAAATGTATCGATGAACTCGATCGAGCCGGTTTATCGAGGAAAGATCCGTATTTCATCAAAGTAATGGGAAATGTCGAAGCGTACGAGAAAATCATGACGTTTGAAGAACAGAATCTAGAAGACATGAAGGAAAAACTGAACGAGTTGAGATTTTTGTGCGACGACGAAGCGTCGCCTATTCTCGCGCAAGATGAGGAGGAAATCGACACTCTCATACATCGCGTGATCAAAGCGAACGAGGAAGCGAGCAAACGATTCGCGTATTTTCAGGAGAGGGATAAGTTATCTCTCCTTCCGGAATGGAAGGACTACGTTGGTAAAGGTATTTCCTTCGCTGATATTAACTCGAGATCAAATGAGTTTACCGAACTCATGCAAATGATGGCCAATCGATTGCAAAAGCTCAAGGATTGTAAAGAACTCTTTCGCGCGATGGATGAAAATGACCACTTTGCGTTGAAAAATAAAATTACCGAAGCGAACCTTCCGAACTCGGTGATTGAGAAAGCAATACTGCGTCAGAAAGAACTTCAAAAAGCGTACGCGCAGTATCTCAAAGATACGAGAGTGAAAAGAGGGATGAGCGCGTACATGCAACGGTACGAGGGTGAGGTAAACGCTGGGAAATCGATTTGGTACGACAGGAAAAAGGTTTTAGGCACGGGTTCACTTGGAGTTGTCGTCTATGAAGGGTATTATGACGAGAAACATCCGACAACAGGCAAAATCAAACCGCACGATGCGGCGATTAAAAGAATCCCGCTCGATGCGGATAGCAAAAATGCGGACGAGCGAAGACAATTACTCCGAAGAGAGTTTGAGGTTCACCGAAAAATAGCATCGAGAAGAATCACTCGTTTATTCGGCGCAGAGTTAAATGTACACGAAGACGATGATGACTCAAACAAAGCCGCATACGTGGCAACGGAATTATGCGGCGAGACGCTTACATCCTGGTTAGTCAACGGCGGGGTTGCGCTCAAGAAAAAAGATACAGATTTTAAGAAAGCTCGTCAAAGCGTTAAAGAAATCCCGTGGGAGGAACGTGTTAAAGTTGTGAAGCAAATAGCCGTCGCTTTGAAGGAAATACACGCCTCTGGAGTCGCGCATAACGACATCAAGGCTGATAATTGTTTGAAAAGTAGGAATGACGAGATATTCGAAGAAGAAGGAGAAGAACCAACGAAAATCTTTAAAATTTCGGATTTTGGCCTCGCGAAAGAATTCGACGATCGCTTCCAATCGTTCGAAGGAACTCAAAGAAAGGCACAAAGTTTCACGTCGCAGTATGGCATGGGTCCTTCCACTGTGGGCACTGGAAGTATGCAAAACCCGTTGAGAAAACCCCCTGAAGAGCTCTCCTGGGACGGATCTGGGGTGGTGCAACTCACTCCGAAGAGAGACGTCTGGGATCTCGGGTGCTTGGCTTTTCAAGTGCTCACCGGGGCGTGGTCTCCTTATTCTTCGGTGGAAATCAAAGAGGACGATGTCGCCGCGATTACGAGGATGAATCACAAGAAAAGAGAAGGAAGGTACGAAAATTTGAACACTCTTTTACAAGTCGCGAATTTACCTCGGCACGTCCAAGTCGTCTCCAACTATCTGATTGGAAAGACGCTGCATCAAAATCCAAAAAAACGCCCAACTTCTGCGGAGTTCGTGTCAATGATGCAACTGTGTGATCCAGAGTTTTGTATGGAGCAGATAGAGGATGTTGCCGATAGATCCAACCCGGGCAAAGTCGGCAGAGCGAAGAGTTTAATCGGAGATCAAACCACACAAAATTTAGTCGAGAGAGCATGGGTTGGTCGAAAAGCCGACGTGAGGAGAGTGACGGATAATATCAACAACTGGAAAGATCACATCCTGTCGAGTTTATTACAAAGGTCAGAACGAAGAAGAGCGGAAGATAGTGGCAGCAGCGGCAGCAACAACGCGAGACCACTGACGAGATCCCAGAAACGGCGAGCGGCCCGAGAACGACGTCAGAAAGAGAGAGTTATTGCCCCCGATGACACCAACGATAGCGAAGAAGATATCCAAGGAGGTAAAATGGAAACTCTAAAGGTATCTTCGGCTTCGTTAGAGTCCCTGGAAACCGAAATACCAGAGGACAAAAAGCAAGAACAACTCAGCGCCGGCGCGTACTCGAACGATTTTGCAGGTTTAGTCCTTTGCATTCGTAACATCTATACCCATCCACCCATGGGGCACGGAGGAGAAGCCTTTCGAATTCAGCGCGAAATGAAAAGCTGGCTCTCCGCTAATGGCGCGCCGTTTGTGGAAAAACCTGGCGAAGACGAATACGTCAAACTCGAACGCCTCGTCGCGTTGTATTTTGTCACTCGTTTCCCAGACGCCGCGATTATCGCCTATCAATTGTTAAACGATAAGAAATGAGTAAACTAGTATTATTATTAGCATCTATTAGAAGAAACTATTAGTATTATTATTATTACATGCGTTGTTTAATTTCAGCAGACTATGTATGTAGCCCTCGCCGCGCGCGCTGCGAGGAGATGATAGATACTGTTGTTGATAGAACTTAACTTTTCGAATTTATTCATCGCATCGAATCTGGGCACTCGCTCGACTTTTCGATCCAAGAAAGAAAGAGAATTCTTCGATTGCTTGAAAAAAAAAGGGGAAGAAAAAAAATGGAAAAAAAAGAAATCCTCATTTTTTACCCTGCACGACGCAACCACTCGTAACCACTCGTTGCTCTTGCTGTCGCTCTTGTTTTCCTATCACCATTACTACTCCACTGCTATTACTCTCAGAGTAAAACGTTAAGCCCGCGTTTTGTCGCAAATGTCGCCACGCACTCACAGTGATGTCTTCGAGATATAATTTTTGAGTGCGTGCCAACAATTCTTTCTTTTTGTTGGGGGAAAAAGAATAAAGAGAGATGATGAAGAACGTCACGCGAGACATTTCTCCGGCGAAAACAAACGATCAGATTGAAAGAGACATCGAAAAGGAGATGACGACAATGCGCGACGAGGATGTGATGTTGTCTTCGCCGCGGTTCTTCTCAGAGGAGGAGGAGGAGAACGAAAATGACGACGCGCAATTTTTGATGCTGAACGTTGGTCCAGTCGGGACGAGGAGAGATTCGTTGAAAACTTCAAAGCGAAGACGAAGGTCTTTAGATTTTACCGCCGCCGCGCTGGGAGAGAATGAACAACAGCAACAAAACGCAGTTGCTCCTCTTCCAATACAACAACATTCCAAGAGTTTTTTAGCCTCGCTACCTCCGATTGATTCCCCGACGCTACTCAAGAAAGAGCAGAAGAAGAAACAGCTCGCGGAGACGACGACGGCGGAGACTATTCCGTTGCACTCGTTGCACTTGCCGGAATCGTTCGTGAAATATTTACACAGGAAAGGGATCAAGAAGTTGTACGATTGGCAATCGGACGTGCTAAACACCCCTGGTGTGTTAACGCACGGGCAAAATATCGTGTATTGCGCGCCCACGTCCGGTGGGAAATCCTTAGTCGCGGATATTTTGTTAGCGAGAAGATTGACGCAATACAAAGGGTGCATATGTTTGTTGGTGTTGCCATTCGTGTCCTTATGCGTGGAAAGAGCGAGAGACTTGGAGATTTTATTGTCGAGCATACACCGATTGCGCGTGTTGCGTCACTTTGGTGGGAGTGGCGGCGGTATACCGAAATCTGGAACTGGGCAAACGTACTTGATTGTGTGCACGCCGGAGAAAGCCAACGCTCTGGTGACGAAGATGATTGAACAACACAGATTGAAAGATTTGAAGTGCGTGGTGGTCGACGAGTTACACATGGTTCAAGAACCAGGGCGAGGTGCGACTTTGGAGTGTTTGTTGACGAAGTTAGTGTACGCGACTGAAGAGAATGGGAGTGGCGCGCCTGGAGATGCCGCAAATACAAACACGGTATTGGGCGACGTGTCGCAATACTCGTCCTCGGACGGCGGGTACTCCATCTTCTCGCCACCGTCTAAAGAAGGTGAAAATACAATGAATAACCAAAGACCGATACAGATTGTTGGCATGTCCGCGACGTTACCGAACGTAAATGCGCTGGCGGAATGGCTGGACGCGTCTTGTAGCATTAGTAACTATCGACCGGTGACGTTGGAAGTCTTCGTCAAATCGAGAAATAATATTATCGACAGTGCGTCGGGCGAAGTCGTTCGTACGTTAGAGCAAGGAAACGATGTGGTACACGTAGGTAAACTGTGCATGGAAACGTTACAGGAAAATGGCCAGGTTCTTGTCTTTTGCGGCACGCGAGATAAATGTCGAGTACTCGCAGATCAGTTGGCGAAAATGAGATTTGTTGATGTTAATTTAGGTATCGGGAACTCGGTCGAGGCGAGAGAACAATTCGCCTACGACGCTTTACCGAGGAACGATAAAGATGGTTCGATTTCCAATATCGCCAAGTACATCATTTCAGGTATTGCGTTCCATCACGCTGGCATGCAAGTAGAAGAACGTCAAGCGATTGAAGTTGCATATAAACGTGGCTTGGTTCGCATCGTATGCGCCACGTCCACGCTCGCGGCGGGCGTGAACATGCCCGCGCGAAGGGTTATCGTTCGCGACTTGCTCGTCGGTGGAACGCAAAAACTGGAACCGAGAAATCTGCAGCAAATGATCGGTCGCGCTGGAAGAGCTGGCTTAGACGATCGAGGCAGCGCTTACGTTTTCGTCAGTCAAGACGTTCCGGAGAAAGTCCTCGAGAAGAAAATCGAGGAAGTGCGCGACATGCTCGAAGGGGATTTGCCCGAGTTGGAATCTGCGTTGGCACAAGCTGGCATGCGGCGTGTCATGTTGGAGGGATGTGCTTCAGGTTTAGTCCGACACGCGAGAGAAGTCAAACGCTACGCGCAGAAAACTCTATTATCCGCGTTGAACGATTTCGACGATTACGTGCAATCCATCGCCGTCGAGGCGTTGAAGTGGTTGCAAGACGAAGCGTTATTGAAATGGTGTCCGAAAACGCACACGTATTCAGCCTCAAATTTAGGAAACGCCGCGGCGCAATCTGGGATGGTCAAAGTCGAATCGATTCGACGCGTCGAACAAGATTTGTTGTTAGCCAGGAAGGCTTTAGTCTTAGCCACGCCTCTGCACTTGTTGTTTCTGATTACTCCGACATTGGATTGGCGTGAAGAGGAAATCGTGCAAAAGAATGGCAAAGTCATCAAGAAGATGGTCCCGCCTGACCCGTTGCCTCCATTAAATCAAAAGTTCTTCATGGATTTGTACTCAAACTTAGATCCATTGCAAAAGTCTGTTCTGGAAATGGTCGGTATTGAACGCGCGTACGTCGAAATTCGTTTACAACAAGGTAAAATGGACAACCCGCGTGACGAGAATCATGCGAGGCAACGACTGCTGTGCATTCGATTCATCAACGCGTTAATTTTACTCGACTTAGTCGAAGAAGTCAAAGTCGATCACATATGTAAAAAGTATTCCATCACCGGTCATACGTTGAAAAAGTTGCAGGAAGAATCGGTTCGTTTAGGATTCACCGTCTCGTCCGTGTGCGTGTACATGCGATGGCAGGATTTAGGCGATTTGGTAAATCGCGCTGCGGAACGGCTCATGGTTGGTGGCAGAGAAGATATTTTACCACTCACTTGCGTCGGAGACTGCATAGATGTGACTCGAGCGCGAGCGTTACTAGATGCGGGAATGAAGTCGCCAAAAGATGTCGTCGGATTTGGCGTCAAAAGAGTGCAAAAAGCCATCAAACGTTTGAACACGGTGAAAAACTCGGCACATACGGCGAACCAGATTTTTAGAGCGTGCGAGAAATTTATCGCCGAGGAAGCGAAAGCGGCGAGAGAAGAAGCGGAACAGAGAATGCGTGAGTTGATGGAAGAGGAAGAGTTGTTTTGTTTGGAGGAGGAGAATAACACGACCAATAACACTACGACCACCACGACCACGATGCTTCTCAAGGAAGAAGAAGAAGAAGAGCAAGCGGAAGCGGAAGACATGTGGGCGGGAGGTTGCAGAGGAGGCGTTAAAAAACGAAAAGACCACGTTTTGGTAGAAGGTAAAAATGAGAACGCGAGGAATGCTTCTTCTTTCAAGCGCGCGAAAAGATATCCAACGCCGTTCACGGAGGAAGACGACGACGATTTCGATCTCGACGACAAAACCCCGGGCATTGTCTTCTGCAGAGATGCTGAACAAGTCGCCGCGTTGACAAAGAAATGGCGCGAGTCCGAAAAATACGCCATTCTCTTCGAACCAAACCCACTGGAACCGTTTTCGTTGCCACCGATTGGTATCTTCTTAGCATTTAGCGACGAGTGCGTGTATTTCATGCGCTTACGTGCAAAGTCAAGAGATGAGGCCGGCAACGAAGCGACGGAAATCGTAAACGAAACGAAAGACAAACCGGCGTGCGACGTTGCCACGGCGATTGAGATTTTGCGAGACGCTCGGTCGAAGAAAATGACGATTGATTTGAAACCGCAACTGAGAAGTTTACTCGGTGCAGAAACGTTCGAAGACCGCGAATCGAGATTGAAGAATTCCGCTCGTTCAGTAGCCCAACAACCACACGAGTATTTCTTTGCGTTTTGTGGCGAGCGTGTTTTGGATCTTCGCATCATGGCGTGGTTGTTGCGACCGGACGTGCAGACGACACCGTGCGTCTCTTCTGCAAACGCATGGGGGTCTTCGCGAATTTTGCGGTCGTCTGGTGAAAGTAACAATAACAATAAGGTAGTCTTGAATATGTCATCTGCTGCGATGACCTACGAAACATCCTTGTGCGACGCCATCTTGAGAACGTTCATCGGCGACCTCTCACCCGCGCTGAACGTCTCGAAAATCGAACGCCAATCGACGTACGATCCCCGAGCAAAAAAAAATAGGCACCGAAATAAACTCTCTGTGTTTCGACTAGAGCTAGCCAAAGCTGTGGCGACCATTTGGCACGTCTCGGAGACGTTTGAGCACATGTGCAAGAAAAGCGACGTGTACCAAGCTTTGCGAACGTTGGAAATGCCCTTCGCGCGAGCGTTGGCCGATATTGAAAATGTCGGCGTACCGATTAATGCTGCAGCACTCCAACCACACATCGCAAAAGCTAAAGAGAGACGAGATGAGATCGAAACCATTTGCATGCAATGGTATTCGCCCGAAATGCCCTCAGTGAATTTGAACTCGTCCACGGACGTGAGTATTTTACTGTTTGAAACGTTAGGTTTGACGCCGCCGGACGATGCAATAATTCCAGATTTTAACACCAAACGTTATAACGATAACGGTAAAAATGACAAAATTAAACGCAGGCAGAAGTTTAAAGTTGATGCGGAGTGTTTGAAGCAGTTGGCGCACCCAGTCGCGGCGTTGATATCCGAGCATAGGAGTTTGGGTAAGTACGTAGCTACCGCCGAGGAGCTTTCATTGGTCGCATCTCGTCCCATACAAGAAGAAGACGAAGTCGATGAGGATGGCGTCGATATTTCTCGAACGAAAGCAACGACGAAAGACCGCATATACGCGTTCGCGAACCAAACCGATACGGAAACTGGACGAACGACGTCCGTTAATCCAAACTTGTATTCCATTCCTCACGGCGCCGTTTCTGATGAGAAAGTGCCCACATCTCTGCGCTCGCTCTTTGAAGCTCCACAAGGGCGGATTTTAGTCGCGTGTGATTATGCTCAATTGGAATTGAGGTTAGTCGCGCACTGTTCCGAAGATGCGACGTTGATTTCCGCGCTGAGTTCTAACCCGTTCGAAGAGGAAAATGCGGATCCGTTTACGCGAATCGCCTCGAAATGGATGCGCGTGGATTACAACGCGGTGACTGACGAACAGAGGAAACAAACGAAAAATCTCGTATATGGTGTCATTTACGGTTCCGGCGTAAAATTGTTTGCAAAGAGCTTGAACATCGCTGAGAACGAAGCGACGAAAATGCTCGATGATCTCAAAGGTACCACTTTATTGGGCGTCGAAAAATGGAAATCGCAAATCCTTGCCTTAGAAAAGACGAAAGATTCGCCGCGCGCGAGAACGTTATCGGGACGTTTCAGAGATTTACCAGAACTGAAATCCGAGAATTTCTCGCAAGCTGCTACCGCGGAAAGAGTCTTCATCAACACCTTGATGCAAGGCAGCGCGGTTGACATCCTTAAAATGGCCACCATGTCCGCGCTCGAAAACTTACGCAAGAAGTCCTTGTTGAAAAAAACCGATTTAATCTTAACCATACACGACGAGTTGTTGTTCGAATGCGACGAAAATCTCGCTAAAATGGTTGGTCGGGAGACAAGGAAAGCCATGGAAGATGTCGGGAAACACTTCAATTTGAAAGTGCCTTTATTTGCGGATTTACGAATCGGTAAGACGTGGGCGGATTTGAGCAAACGAAAATAAGGTGTATGAAATGAATACAATAGAAAAAGCCGCGCGGCAAAGAAAGTAGTAGTGTGTAGAAATACGAAGAAGACGACGACGAAAAGTCGCAGGGATGCATATTAGGGCGTGCGTTGTAATAATAATACCACATCTGATGTTTACGCATAGAAGGCGTAGCATTGTACAAAAATATCACCATTTTTGCTCCCAAATTCTTTCGCATTACCTAACAGTAATTATTCCCCTAGGCGCTTTCTTTAACGCGTAAAGCAAGATACACAAATGTTCGCCTCAGCGACGATATTGCCAATAGTGCATCATCATCGTCGTCAGCATCGCGTCGCATCTTCTCGCGCGAGTACTAAGACCGCATCGTCGCACGGCAGACGAAGAAATCAACTCCTCGTCGTCACCAACACCAACACCAATTCGAATTCGTCTGGCATTTGTGGCATCGATTTGGGCACGACGAACAGCGCCGTCGCGATAGTCACGGACTCTGGGAAAACGGAAATCGTCCCGATACCGACAATAAATAACGTGGAAACGACGAGAACGATGCCATCGGTGATACATTTCACGAGTTCCGGTGAAGTTTTGACCGGACACGATGCGGTTCCTTTTTTACGCTCCGACCCGAAAAACACGTTCGGGTCGGTGAAAAGGCTCATAGGAAGGAAATATCGGAAAGCGAAGGAGGATATGAAATCGGTATCGTACGAGTGCTGCTTCGACGACGAGACAAAAAGAGTGGGCATAAAAGTACCGAATTTAGGCGAAGATGTTTCTTTACTTCCAGAAGAAATATCCTCGAAGGTTATCGAGCGACTCGTTCTCGAAGCCGAGCGGTATCGAGGTCTCGAGAGAGGGACGATTGAAAAAGCGGTGATTACGGTTCCTGCGTATTTTGATCAGACGCAAGTGGATGCAACCGTAGATGCGGGGATGATGGCTGGCTTGAAAGTGGTGAAGACGTTGAGAGAACCGGAAGCCGCGGCTTTGGCGTACGGGGTGGACATCATGAACCCGGACTTGGACGAAACGATTTTCGTTTTCGATTTAGGCGGCGGCACGTTCGACGTGTCGATTTTAGAAGTTGGCGGTGGAACGTTGGAGGTGTTAGCCACTGGGGGAGATTCTAGATTAGGCGGGGACGATTTAGACGTAGCCGTAGCGAAATGGATGAGTAAAGAGTGCGATAAGAAAGGGTTGATTGTTGATTTTAGAGGCGCGTTGTTAAACGCCAGGAGGACGAGAGAGAAACTGTCCGACGTGGATGTTGTGAACGTGCCTTTACCACCAGATGGGAAAGAGGTAGCGTTTACGAGACAGATGTTAGAGAAAGCTTGCACGAGCGTTTTGCGACGAATGCGACAGCCGTGCGTGGAATGCGCGGATAGCGCCGGGGTGAACTTGGAACGTCTCAGGCAAATCGAAGAGGCGAAGAACAAGAAGAAAAATAGAAACAAGATTAGCACGAGATCGGCTGGACGGCCATTTGATAGAGTATTATTAGTTGGAGGAGCGACAAAAACGCCTTGTGTGAGAAAGTTTGTCGAAAACACATTTTCGAGGAAACCAGAGTTGGATTTAGTGGACCCGGACGAAGTCGTCGCGCTTGGCGCAGCTGTGAGAGCGGGGAGTTTGTCTGGGACCATAGATAACGTAGATACGTTCAACCCGTTAGAAGCGGGACTTATTCGAGCGTTTGCTGCCGCAAAAGGGCTTAACAATACTGAAGCTGGCGGCGCTGTTGGCGATTTGGAGGATGATGACGGTGAATACGATGAGTTTGACGAAGCGTATTTGAACGAGGACGAGGGCGAGTGGGAAGACGACGAGATCCCAGAAGACTTGGACGATTTGAAAGAGATGATAGAACAATAATAATACGAATAGAATTTTTGCTGCTTTTGTGTGTAGATGTACAATATATGGCGATAGATTGAATACGGTTACTGCTACTACACTGTATGTGTGTTCTTTATTAAGTTTTTTTACTAAACAAACTCTCTTCGAGTCTTTCCGTGATGCTCGCGCCTACGGGTTTCAGTTCTATCGTTCTAATCGTTTTTGGGTTATGATTGTCATCATTGCTATCACCTTCCTCCTCCTCCTCGTCGTCGTCGTCGTCGTTATCAATCTCTTCACTTTCATAGTCCAATGCGAGTAAATGCGCCTCGTGAACCGCTCCAAACTTGTTTTCAAAATCATCCTCGCTCGAGTTTATCTCAGCCGACGCCGATATGAACACGTCCACTCTATTCTCCGCTTTTTCAATCAAAGACCCCAACCTGTCCGGCCATTCGAACACTGACACGCTCGTATTTGAAAAAGTATCCTCTAAATCAATCAACTGCATCACGCTCTTTTCGTCTGGTAATCGATACAGGTCAAAATGGTGCACCTTTTGAACGCCTTTCATCGTATCGCTCTCGTCGTCCTTCTCGTACGTGTTCTGAATCAGATACGTCGGAGACGTGACGGACAAAGACAAACCTTCGTTCAACGCGGAACGAATAAACGCTCTCGCAAACAGAGATTTCCCGGCACCGACGGTGCCGTGCAAACAAATCACATCGCCACCTCGTATAACCGTTTCGGCTAAAATTTTTGCAATTTGGCCAGTTTGGGAAGGTTTTTTCGTCCTGAACGACATCTTTTTCATCAAAGACGACGCGCTTTTGTTGTCGTTGCTCTCATCATCATCAGTGGCAGCTTTGGTGGTGGTAAACAGTGCTCTGCTGTTACTGTTTTTGTTCAAATAATAATAATAATAACAATACCCATCACGCGGCGTCCTCCTTCTCCCTCTGTTTTGCATCATCCTCAAATACCGTTGTTCCGTGTTTTGCCTTTCTGACAAAAAGGACGACGACGAAACCACCACCGCTTTCGTCGTCGTCGTCGCAAAACCACCTCGACGAGAAAAACACCTCCGACAACACGTTTTGTTCGCTCTGGCAATACCGTTGATGATCATTTATCGTCGTGTGTTATATTCGTATTCTCTTTCGCCCCAAAACAAAGTGTTGAAAAGGTACGTTTTTTTTCCCTTCTTTTTTTCTCTTATACCCTAAACACTGTACAGGGGTGCTTTTCTCTCTCTCTCTCTCTCTCTCTGTGAAAGACATTTTGTCATAAAAAGAGCTTCTCTGCGAACGACGACAAAGAGCGACGACCGGAGAGGAGCAGCTAGAAGAAAGAAATAAGACGAGCGAAAAGGAGAGAGACATTTCATCTGAACATCGAGTTGTTGTTCGAGGAAAGAGCGTTTTCTCTAAGTCGCGCTTTTATTTGTTTTTTATTGCAATAGAAGAAAAGAGCAATTGAGAAGAAGAGAGCAGATCTTGTTAGAATTCCGATCACATCAGAAACGCATTCTTTTCCGTATACATAAGTATTCATGACGGTCCCTTCAGAAGGAGAAGAAACGACCACCACCGCTGCGGCGAAAGATGCGCTCGAGAATCTCTCCTTGAGACCGGAAACGGCATCAAACAACAACGCGGGGTGGCAAACGCAAGGTGAAAAAGGAGAAAAAGGAGGGAAACCGAAACCACCCGGGAAAGAAGAATCGACACATAAGTGGAAAGAAGAAGACGATCGAGACTTTCAAACGGTGACAAACAGACGCGCATCCGTGGACCACAAGAGGAGAGAGTATGCAGAACCGAGAGGAAGTGGTGGTGGTATGGGGGGGTTAAGAGGCGGGAGAATTTCAGAAGACCGAGGGGGAGGAGGCGAGAGGAATTCCATCCCTGGTTTGAGACCACCGCGAGGGTACGAGAAGAGAGAAGGAGGAAACGATTTTTATAACCGAAACCGTAAAGATGGACCGTCGAGACCGAACCAAAACAGATCTGGGTTTTCTATTGGAAGAGGTCGAGGTCAAGGAAAAGGTCACGGGAACGTTTTAGGCGGCCCTGGTGGCGGGTACGAAGTGAACATGGCGCAACCGTACGCGCCCGGGTTTAACGAAGCCGAGCTCGAAATCGAAGAGAAGAAAAGTTGCATCTCGGAGGAATTTGAGAAGAGCATCGCGGAACACGCGACAGAGTTTGAGAAGTTGTTTAAAGACGAAAGAGAGTCGAATCCGGATCGCGAGAACATTGAACACGTGTACGGGGCGATGGAACTGGTTAAAATTTTGAGAGATTTGGAAGCGGCGAACGCCTGCGAATTGCCGGCGGAGGTGGATAAAGACACCGTGCCGTTGAGATCGGTGAAACCTGGAGATATGTTGTGGGATTTGACCATGTTCGCAAACAGGGTGAAGACGAATCCGGGGGCGCCAGCAGGGCAACTGAAAGGTCCGGCGTGGAAAGACGGCGAAGACGCTTTGGGACGAAAAAAGAAAGATCGATACGAAGTTGGCGACGGGAAAGGATCGTACTCTACACAAAATAGAGGCGGCAGGAGAGATGAATACGACGGTGTGCCCGAGTGGGCTTTGGATGGGAACCAATTAAAAGACCGAACGGAGGTTGGAGATTCATTTTTGGGCGGTGCCATGCCGGCGTTGACGGAGGAGGAGATGCGCCAGATGCGCGAGGAAATCGCCTCGGGCACGACGAGGTCAGAGGCGAGAGTCGTCCCTGAAAGCGAAAAGATTGAGCTCACCGAAGCTGATATCAATGGTTTAATTACTGAGGACGCGTTTACGCAAGATATTAAAGCGGAATTAATGGAACAAGAAGCGGCGAAGAATCAACCGAGACAACAATCGAGATTTGTCATCGAAGAGGATTCTCCAAACGTGTCTTCCGGCGGTGGCTTTTTCGGAGATTTGAACGCACCGAATGTTGCGCAGCAACATCAAATGATGCAGCAGCAACAGCGGCAGCAACAACCGGCGGCGCCGGTGTCTATACCGACGAACTGGATGTACTTGGATCCCGCGGGCGCGCCGCAAGGACCATTTACGCGAGATGAGATCACAGAGTGGCACCAAGGCGGCTTCTTCCCGATGGATTTACCGTTGAGACCGTCTGATGCACCAATAAACTTCAAGTACGTTCCTCTTCAGGCGCTGTTAAAAATGGGATGGCGGTACGATCAAGTCTTGAACGCCATGAACGGAGGAGTTCGAGCGATTCCCGCGCCAGTTCAGCAACAACAACAACAGCAGCAGCAGCAGCGACAGCCTACCGGAGGTGGTGGCAGCGGCGGCGGCGGGCTGCTTAGTAACATTATGGGTGCAGCGGTGCCGTCTGGTCACCCAGCCGCGCCGTCCGGGCCGACAAAGTCGCTCGCTGATATCGAAGGCGGCGTTGCTGCAGTCAAGAAGGGCATGCCGCAACCGCGCGCCGGTGTGGTTGCGCCGAAGCCGAACGTCGCTCCATCACCATCACCAGCTACTGGAGGTGGTTTATTAGGAAGTATAATGGGTAGTGCCGGTGGTTTACCACAAGGGCATCATCAACAACAACAAGGTCAAAGCAAAGGTATGGGCATGTCGTTACAAGAGATGGAAGATCGACAGCGGGCGATGCTCGTTTTAGAGAAACAAAGCGAAGAAAATGCCCGCATAAATAGACAAAAACAAGAGCAAGAACAAAAACGTTTAGAAATGGAAAGACAGCAAAAACAGCAACAGCAGCAACAGCAGCAGCAACAAGCGCAACAGAAGCCAGCTTGGGGCGGAGCAAAACCAGCTGCCGTTGTCAATGAAGGACGAAGTTTAGCGGACATTCAAAGAGAAGAAGCCGAGTTAGAGAGACAACGCAGAGCGAATGCGCCTGATATGCCCGCAGGAGGCCAAGGTGGTCTTCTGGGAACGCCGTGGGGTACCGGCGCGCCGCAAAACGCTCGAGCACAACCGGCGAAACCGGCGTCGGGTTCCTTGGCGGCAGTCATGGCGCAAGAGCAAGCGCAAGCGAGGAAAAGGCAAGAGATTTTGCAACGCGAAGCGAACGAGAGAATGGCAAACATGAAGGGTGGATGGCAAGGTAGTGGTGGTAGTACTGTCGGCGGTAACGATGGTCAAAAGTCGTTAGCGGAGATTCAACGAGAAGAAGAGGAACGCCGCCAACGTGAAATGGCTGCGAAGAACGAAGAACTGTTGGGTATGCCGCAAAACGCCATCGGCACTGCGTGGGCGACTGGAAAATTAGCAAGTAGTAGTAACCCTCCACCGCCTCAACAGCAACAACCGCCGCCGCCGAAGCGACCGACGATGATGATGCCGCGACAGATGCAAGGTTCGCAACGCAAAGTGCAATCCGATTTCGATCGTCCCGATAGCGCCGGCTCCGCGCCGCGATCCAACCCAGGAAGCCACAACAACTCTATCGCGGATAATATGAACCAAATCGACGGCGACTCTTGGGGTGCGCCTCCGGCGCCGAAGAACAAGCGCGCGTTGCAACAATGGTGCAAACGCGCGATGAAAACGTTGAACGGATCCGAAGATTTAACTCTAGTGGATTTCTTGCTCTCCTTGGCGAGCGCGGGAGAGGTTCAAGAGTACGTTGGTTTATATCTAGGCAACACGCCAAAAGCCACGGAGTTTGGCTTAGAGTTGGTGAAGCAAAAACGAGCGGATCCGAGTTTGAAAGACGGCATCGCGCGCTTGTGAGCTCATAATGGAATAAGAGAGAAAGTAAAACAAATAAAAAGTGGTAATAAAAAGAATAAGCGAATATATCAATCCGTGAATATATAAATACAACAGCAGCGAGCGCGCTAAAAGTTTTAAAAGTCAATACCAGGACACGGTAACCCAAACACTATTCCTCCTATGCACGACTGCAACGGCTTCCCGTATATTATCGGTAACAAGAACGCCGCGCCGATGTTCCCTAAACTTAAAAACGACGCCAAGAACGCGCAAAAAATGCCCACCGCTTTTATCTGTTCTGGATCTTTGAAAAAATCTGACCCTTCTTCGGAGACGTACGTTCCGTCTCGATCGTACACTCTTTGCTTCATCTCCAGCTCTTTCTTTCGTTCGTCGTTCAACCGTTTTTCTTTTTCTGAGATGGATTCTTCCTTTTCTGCGAAGAACGATTCGAAGGTTTCCGTGAATGTTTTTTCTTCCTTCGTATCTTCACTCTCTGTCTCCTCTGCATCATCGGAAGAGGCTTTCGTTCTTTGTATCGTATTTGTACGGGGGAAGGTAAAATGTGTCTCGTGATGATGATGATTTCTTTGGGTGTGTTGTTGCTGATGATAATAACGCTTCTTTGCGAAGTTACCTTTACCGTTGCGGTAAAGAACAGTCTCAGCAAAATTCCTCGCGCTCGATGAAATGGTTTTGACGATCATCGTCGTCGTTTACGCCGTCTTTTAATCGTGCTTTTAAATGATGATGTAATTTTGGATGATTTTCGATCCAAAATGGAAAGATATTTCTCATGCAGATATTTCTCTTTAATTTTACAACAGCTTTTCTTCGAATTATTACTTTTGTTGCACGACGCACCCTTTCAACCCGTTCCCGATCGTTCTGGAATCGTCGTCCAACTTTTCCGGGGGGAACCCGCTCAGTTGTAACGGCCTCGTCGCAGACGCTTCTCCATTCGCCTGTCGAATAAAGTCTCGAATGTGCGCGACGGTGTGCGAGAGATTGAACTTGGCGACGAGGCGAGACCCGTCGCGTAAACGAATTTGAATCGACGTCGTCGGTTCTTTCTCGTCCACCGACCACGGTTTCATTTCTTCGAGCGCTTTTCCTCCTCCATCTCCGCCACCACCAACACCCTCGTCGTTTCCTTCTCCCTCTGCTCCTTCCAACTTATTCCCGCTCCCGCTAAACGCCTTCACGCCTTTCGGCGGCGTCCAATCCCTTCTCTCTCGTTTCAAATCAATCTTCACCGGATTCCTCGCCGAGGCTCCGGGGTGCATCAATTCCGGTGGACACATCCCTCGACCAATCATTTCGATAAACTCTTGATTTTCCGATGGATCCCGCAACGGTCCGTCGTCCACCGTGAACCCGTTGTCGTAAAACGTAACCACGCGTTCAATCCGCATCTCTTCTTTTTCCTCTTCTTGGTCTTCTTCTTCTTTCAAGTCGCCGTCCAACGCGTCGTCTTCTTCTTCCTTTTCCTCCTCGGTCATCTTCCTCCCTCTTCCGCTGAAAAAGACCTCTCTTTGGCTTCTGGTCGTCGTATTCTCTTCATCGGTATCGTCGTCGCGTCGATGTCTCGCCCCGTGTCTCAACGCCTCTCGAAACATGTTTCCGTATCGACTGTCCGTGAACTCATCGCCGTCGCCGTTTTCTGGGTGTTCTTTCTGTGAAGGTCGTTTGGAAGGATCGATGACGTTTTGCCCGGACGACGCGCCTCCCGCGTACCACTCCTGCGGTTTGTCCTCTTGATTGCCTTCTTCGTTTTCCTCGGCGTCTTTTATGTCTTTCAGCGTTCGAGGCGCGTTGTTGGTGTTCTCGCCGCCCATCTTTTAATGTGTTTTGTGTTTGTGTTTTAATGACGAGATCTCGTAAAACGTAAAATGTTGGACTTTTTACTCAAAATTGACTATTCGTATTTTTATAAGCGCTCCTTTAATGAACGACGAGGCTTTGAAACTGCTTAAACGGTCGATTCAGAGCGCCTCCGCGCTGCTCTTCTTCTTTAACTTTTTCTTTAAAATTCTTTTGTTTCATCAAAGCTTTGGCGATGCTCGCGATGACTTTCTTTTCCTCGTCGCCGAAGACGTTGAGCGAGTACAAGTCTCGCTCGAGCAAAGCGTTCAAGAAGAGGAGGATTTGTTTATCTTCTTCGTTCTCGTCGCAGAGTTTACTCAGCGCGATGGCGACGCATTCGCACGCTTCTTTCTTCGCGTTCGGTGATGGTGGAGAGGAAGAGACGCCGGCCTTTTCGTAGACGTAGCTGCCGACTAAATCGAGTATTTTTTCTACGCTTTCCTTTCTCGTAACTTTTTCAAGGAGGAGTTTCAAACAGCGCAAACTCGTTTGGGTCGTTTGATCGACAAAGATAGGGACGAGAGAGGTGACGGCATCGACGATTCCGGATTCCTCGTTTTCGATTTTGTCGTCGCCGTCGGTTGCTCTTTCAAATGCTCGGAACAAGACGCGTCGGGCGTAGAATCGGCAGACGCCGTCGAGATCTGTCTCGGCGACTTTGACCAACGTCGGCGCGAGTAAAGTGACGAAAGGTTTGAACGCCGAATATTCCAATTGGACCATTTCAAGGAGAGAGCGCAACACGTCTCGACGATCGTCGATGGTGCTCACATCCTCTTCTTTTTTTAAGCAGTCCAACGCGCGCATCACGCGTGCGCCAACGCCGAGCGATTGCGTTTGCGGCTTCCCCGTTACTCGAGCAATCGTCGGAGCAGCGTTAGGTGTTGTGCGCGCAGAAACGGGACCAGGCGTCGGAGCAGCGGATTTGACTACGGACGAGTGTTGACCGCTCATTTTCGTCAGCAATAAGTTCTTTTTCACCGTCGTCGGCGGCATTAAGTTGTTCATTTGCGAAACGTCTAAACCAAACGAGGCTTCGTTGTTGTTGTTGTTGTTGTTGTCGTTCACGTTCATCCTCGTCGAGGCATCACCGCCTCCCAAAATTGGTGACGGAGATATGGTCATTGGTATGCTGTTGTCCGTATTTATGGTACTGACTGGTGTCTTTCGCGTGCCAAAGCTCTTTCTGCTGCGACCGGTTGATTTGTCCAAGCACGCACCCGGTGTTCTTCCTGCGAGCGAAGTCGAGGCATCGTTTTCTTCCTCGCCGCCGTCGACAGGCTTGCCGTCGATATTTTCCGGCGTCGTCGAGGACGCTTTTTTTGTCTTCTTGTTCTTCTTCTTCGATGATCTTTCCAAAACATCCGCGTTCGATTTCTTCAAAAGCACGTCCGCTTTGATAGATTCGTAATTCGCGACGATTTTCTCGACCGTTTCTTGATCGATTTCAAAACATACGACTCTCAACGCGTCCACGCACGCGTCGTACAAATTCGATTTAGAAGACACCGAAACGCATCGACTCGCACACTTCGCCAGCGTATTCGCCCAGTTCTTCAACTCGTCCGAGCCTTCCGCGAGATGCGCAATCTTCTTCTTGGACAAGTTCTTCGTACTCAACGCGTATCCGGAAAACTGCGCGACACCGGTTCGAGCGCGGTCGCACTTCTCCACGTCTGACTCAGTCGCTTCGATGGACACGAATGCTCTGCGTAGCGAAGGAAGTAAGCCGGTTTCTAGATCGACGTTGCGCGCTAAAGAAATGAGTGCTTCTTGCGCGGACGTTCGCGCGTTTGGATTTTGCCCGGCTAATCGCCCGAAAAGAGGTCCGGCTAAAATTTTCGTCGATTCCGCGAAAGCGAATTTGAACTCTTTCATGAACGAGTTGTTCGACGCCTCCATGGCCAAGGAGGAAGAGGCAATTTTAATGCGTAGCGAAGATACGTTGGTTAACGCGACGATAGCTTCCAAGGCGGGCACAAAACATCGAGACTCCGTCACATCGTCCGCGCAAAATCGCGCTAATGTCGTCGCCGCTCGGAGTACGAAGTCTGCCGATATCGCTTCGACGCCCTCTTTGTCGTCGTCGTCGTCGGTATTCTTCGAGAGGAGTTGCTCCATATCTTCTAAAGCATCTCGGAGACGTTCGGCAGCTTTTGCGCGAGCTGGTGGCGAGTCTGCAACTTCCGTTTGAGCGAGCGAGCGACCTAATCGTTCTCTCGGAGGGAGAGAGGAGTCGATGCTATCGTCGTCGTCTTTGTTGTTGTTGTTGTTGTTGTTATCGCGAAAGCCTTCTTCCGCGTCGACGTCGACATCAAACTCACTCTCTTTAATCGCCGCCATTCTCGTCGATATCGTTGCTGTTGCTGTCGTCGTCGCTCTCTTGCTCGCTTCCTCGACGAGTGCCGTGTGTTTCTTCAACGCCGGCTTAATCGACATGGGCGTTTGAATCGATAACATTCGCGGCGGCAAGTCAATCGTAAAGTCATCGTCCACCGGTTGCCCGATTCTATCGTTGTACGCCTTCATGTTATTCTGTGCCGCCAAAATCGCGTTGAGCTCGATGACTTCCGTCAATTCACCTTTCGAGTTGTTGTTGTCCTTTTGTTGTTCTTTTTCTTGTTGTAACTTTCGTTTCCGTTCTCGCATGGCGTCTTGCAAAGACATTTCATTACTCTTCTCATCCGAACCAGCCATAATCGTCTTCTTATTCTTCTTATTCTTCTTCTCCGAAGATGATACTAACGCTAAACGTCTTTTAATTTCAGGGTCTAACTGTTGCGTAAACGCATCGAAATACGATTCATCCACGACTCGATGAAACTTTTCGTACGCCAACTTGGCGTTACCGCGAACAGTCGCGTCGGCGTCTTCCAGCGCTTTCTCAATAGCGACGCTTGCGATATCCGCAACAGGTTTTGGCAAGTGCGAGGATCCAACCAAGCCAACTTCGAAGCATTCGGAGAGGTACAACGCACATTTCGCTCTCAACTTTGCAATTTTCGATACTTTCGGCGAGACGATTTCTTCCGCAAACACGCGCGCCAGGTGCACCTTTGGACCTTCATCGTCCAAACTGCTACCGCCGAAACAGTTCCGAACAATTTCCGAGACGCACGCGTCGCCGCTATCACTTATCACGCCCACCGAGACTATGATCGCTTTGAAAAGCGAAGGTAAAAGAATATCGAGAAACTCGTCGCTCAAATCGCCTTTCAGGCGTTGCGCCATGCACAAAACCGCTTGACATCCCGCGCGCGCGACCGACGAGCGCTTGTCGTGCACCGCATACGATAACTTATCGAGGATGAGTAAAACGGCGTTTGTTTCGCCAAACTTTTTGATCGACCCGTTTTGTTTCTTTATCACAATCGAAGCGTCTTTACAAAACTGTCGGAACTTGTTGTTTTGCAAGGTGCATAATTTGACGATTTTTTTACACCCGAGAACTCTCTTTTCCCATTCCGAGGAAGATTGATGCAACTCCTCGGCGATCGTTTCCAAGACGTGTTGCGTGCACTCTAAAGAGCTTAATGCGTGTTCTTCAGCTTCTTGCTTTTGTTTGGACTTGGACGTCGACTGCGTTAAAAACGCCTCCTTCGGCAACGCGTCGTCGGATTGAAACTTTTGCAACCGTTCGGATTGCTTCCTTAATCGTCTCGCCGGCGTCGTTTCGTTCGGATTGATCGGACTGCGCATCTCTAACAATCGATCTTCGCCAGTTCTCGTATTAGTAGTCGTCGTCGTCACATATCCTCCACCCTCAAACGCTCGCTCCAACGCTTTCCTCGTCTTAGGACTCATCCCGTTCGTTTCCAATAAAGCGCGCTCAATCCCTTGCCTTTCCGTGAAATCGTCTACTCTGGAATTCCGCAATGCCACGCACGCGCGTAAGCTCGCATCTTTCACCATTGGTTCTGCATCGTCGTCCGACAACAACAATAACTGCTTCAATTTCTTCACCGCGTTGGTACAATCCCAACTGAGCGAACTCTTCTCGCAAATCTCTTGGATAACTTTACACGCGTTCACGCGAGCTTTCACTGAACTCGTTTTCACATCCACGTTCAATTTGGTCACCAAAAACGTTTTCGTAATCGCTTTGGCGTCGCAGCACAACGACACTAAAGCGTCGATGGCGCTCTTCTCTTCGTCGTCCTTCTCGTCTCCGCCGCCTTCAACGCCGCCGGACAATTTTTTCAAACACGCGTTTACGAACAGTTTCTTCGCCGTCTCCGACCCGCCGTTCAAGCACTCCTTGAAAATCTCCTTATCTTTGCTCGATTGAATCGCTAAAGAAGTCACGCGCATCGCTCGAGCGTGGTGACGGTTTATCGTCTCGTTCTCATTCCCCGTCGTCGTGACGAGGAAAGACGCCACCGACTCGTACAACGTTTTGCCTAGCTCTTCCGTCCAGAAAATTTTGTTGCTTTCAGCAGATTTGAGGTGCATTTCCAACTGCGACAACGCGTGTATCACGTCTTCTACATCTTCATCTCTTCTTTTCGAAGAAGAAGAAGAGAGATTAAGGATGCGTTGGACGCTCTCGGAAAACCGTTTCAACGAAGTTTCCACCACATCCGCGGCTCTCGTCGCGCGTTGTTGTTCGTTGAGCGCATTCATTTTTTGTATCTCTTCTTTCAGCGTTCGATTTTCAAAAATTCCCCTCGTGTTACGTTTTTATCCTTTCTCGATTGTTTTTTCACGAAGTAATAATATACTTATTATTATTAAATCTCTCTGCTTCTCTCTCGCTCCGTAAAGTCTCTCTTGCTGAAATGCCGCTGTTGTTGTTGTTATTCGTTCTTCTTATTAGAGAGTTGTTCTTCTCTCTCACTCTTTAGAAGAAGAAGAAGAAGAAG
>Ga0209425_10001950_pt1 | contig 23615 bp, 23 predicted proteins | sample COG_05_FD_184749 | JGI IMG/M metagenome (GOLD analysis project Ga0209425, IMG submission 184749) | Pelagic Microbial community sample from North Sea - COGITO 998_met_05 (SPAdes) (version 2) | ecosystem: Environmental > Aquatic > Marine > Neritic zone/Coastal water | place: Helgoland, sampling...
GAAGGGCTTAAAAGGCGCTATCATGTGGAGTGTTGACACTGACTTACCGGTATCAAATCCCGCAAGCTTAATTGCCACATACCGCAACGCCGGCTGCTACCTACCTCGGGTCAAGCCCTGTCATCTTTGACGGGGTCTAAGCCCGTCATCCTTGATACATTGCCGTGTGCATTGTGCATACTGATTGTTAATCATAAAAAACAATGTTAATGTGCTTTTAAGAAAGGACGCCAACATGTCATTCAACAATAAAAAAAACTAAACCCTCTGCATCATGCTGAAGTAACCGCAATAAGGAAAAAAAATGTCGTTTAATCATCGAGAAGTTAAAAACACAGCCCATGCTTCTGAAGAAACCAAACCAACCTTTTTAATCAGGGATGATAGTACATTCCGTGGGCCGCTTGTTGCAGCTACTCAAGGTAGTTCCCAGCAAATGAAAGATGCGCTAGCCGTTTTAAAATCGGCACTTGCCGCTAACCAGTGGGATATTGATAAACCGATACACCTACACCCTGGTGACTTACCCACACATCCGCTCTCACTAGCTATTGATAATAATGCCAAAACATTGGTCAAATTAATGATTGAACACAATGCTCAAGTTAATTACTTTGATAGCAGCGGCAACAGCCCTTTAATGCTAGCCCTAATGGCGCCAGCAACCAAAGGCACTGACTGGTGTATTCCGCTCTTAATAGAGGCTGGGGCAATAATAGAGGCACCCAACAAGACAGGCATCACCGCTCAAATAGCCGCGTCTAAACGGCCCCAAACCAAATCGGTCGCAGGCTCTAACATTTTCACACTGCAGGATCTTAGAGCAGCAAGCAAAGCACAAGCCGATGAACCGCAACCCGTCACACAGGTTGAAAAAGATGCCGCTTTATATAAAGCCGTTTTTAAAGGTGACCCAAAAGCCATTATTGCCTTGCTCGATAACGGCGCCAACCCAAACCAGGTTATCACAGGATATGGAAAGAAATCCTCATTGTTTGGTTCCTGCGTTAAAGACCAAAGGGTGGAAATGAAAAAATACCAGCAACAAATTGTCAACGCATTCACGAAAAAAAACACTTCGTATATTGAAGACGAAAAAAGCTACGCTAGCCCCTTAGGAGCAATCCTACAAAGCTTGGAATGCAGAACGCAAGGGTCTGATCGGGTCAGCTTAGCACTTCTTAAAAAGGTAGAAGCAACTTGGGGCAAAGGAAGTGATGACTTCAACCCCGTAGCAATTGCAACGAGCCTAGTAATCCCATACTCTCTGATTGCCCTTAAAGAGCAAGAGTATTCATTTCAAAAAAAACTCAACGGTAAAACACCTGTTGAAATTGCACTGCAGAAAGACTCACTTATTTTAGTCGCTACACTCATACTGTTGGGTGCAGAGACTGACATACGCCTAATAACAGCAACGCTCAAATCATCAAATATCTCAGCAGAAGCTGCTAGAAAATTTCTGGATGCGCTAAAGGAAGACGACTCCAGAAGCGCGCTACTTCATTGGGGGTTAACAAGATCTGGAGAAAGCGCCGATATAGACCATCTCTTGCTTTTTGTCGCACTCGGCGGGGTGCCCAGCAATCATTTTATGAACATATGGGGGATGCCAAGCAAATGCAAAGTCCAAGAAAAAATTATGCTACCTCAATACGCACTCATGTCCTGCATGTTGCCAAACAGCAAAATTTCACCCTCTAAATTAGAAAGTTATATTCATAAGCTTCTCTCAGAAAAATTGATTGATTTTGAAAAAGTACCCCCAAAGCAATCAAAGAGCACATTACTACACGCCATTGCAATCTGCAGACGAGAGGATATCGTAGAAAAAATACTCCCAATGGTAGTCCGCTTTACCAATAACCCAAACCAAAAAGACGCAAAAGGAGAAACGGCACTTAACATTGCGTGCCGCCAAAAATCAGAATTTGCCATTAATGCATTGCTAGAACACCCTAATATCGAAATAAGTGGTTTTTCCGGAACTGAATTTAGAGCTCTTTTGGTACCAAAAGTGTATGGTAGTCACTTTTTTAAAACTTCATTCCAGCACTCAATAAACAAAACAATAAGGAATCAATTTTTTATCGGTACCTGCTCGCACATTATTGTTTAAGGAACCTCGCCTCATTGATCATAAAAAATACACGCGAGTCGGAAGAAGGTCGTTTATTAATGATTATATCTATTCGTTCCCTAATCGAACGCTCTTCTGAAGTTTGCAACATGAAAGAAATTCCTATGAATGAAACATTGCTCGAAAGCGCAATCAAACTCAAAGTCTACATAATCATTCAAAAACTTCTTGAGCATGGCGCAACGCCTAATGCACGAGACAACAACAACAACACGCTGTACTGGCTTGCCAAACATCAAGAAGGCTTCCCCGAAGACCTTCTCAAAACAATGACAGATAAAATGCCTTCCAAGTATCGTAAAAAGAAGAAGAAGAACAAGAAAAAATCCACGAAGGCGAGAACTAACCAGAATCAGCCAAATACTCACGAGCAAAGAAATACTGTCCCAGCGCGGGCAGCAGCACTTGACGAACAAAGAAAATCTGAACAGAAAACTCTAATCACCGGGAAATTCGAAGAATTTTTAGCGGGTGAAGAAACAGTCGAACCCATAAGAGCTGAAGCGACGACCTATTACACTAACTGGAATACACAACCGTCACCTCAGATCCGTGAACTAGAAGAGCAGTTAAAGCATTTTCAGAAAAAATCTCAACACACCCAACTAGAAGAAAAAAAGCGGCGCCAAGAAGTGAGTGAATTACGCCGAATCGTTTCACAAACGCTACAGAAGCCAGAATTACTCGAGACAGTCAGAGAATGCAAAAAAAAAATCAAGGGCAACACTGACATTCTTAAAAAAAATGAGGCTTTTAGCACTGAAACTAAGGGGCGGCACTTATCGAAAAGAGCCACGGGCTCGATTGATAACATGCTTACGAGCATTAACAAAATTCACACGATCGAACAAAGCATTACCGATGTGCTTAAACACTGCGAGACGATGACTGACATTAACGCAATGCGCGGAACCAAGAAGGTCATTAGAGAAAAATTGAAGGAATATGAAGGTCTAGTTAAAACCCTTCCGAAAAAAATAGAGATCGCTAAAACAGCAATACTTAACTTTAAGGCGGGATTAAAAAAATTCAATTCTGAAAGCAAAAGTCGCCCTAAAACAGGAAAACGTAAAAAGAAAACAGAAAAACCCACCCCAACACCTAAAAAACCGCCTACACCACCTCTCGCGGCAATGGAACAAAAACTCCGTAAGCCACCGCGCGCCAAAACCCTCATATCCCTGCTAGTGGCGCTATGTCAATGGCGTGAACCTTACAGTATTGGAAACACCTTTTTAGACAACATACAATCTCACACAATGCAGGTTCATGGCTTAGTAAAAATCATAGGATTTTTATATGAAGATACCTTCTTCCGAAGGCCCACGCACCTACAAGCAACTGACCAAGATAAATCCCGGGAAGCCAGGCTACTATTGACAAAATATATTGAACTTTGCTTTTCATTCTTACTAACAAGCGACCCCTCTATAATTAAAGCTGTTAATGAAAGCGTAAAAGAAATCACCTCATCGTTAGCAATCGCACTACGAAAACAAAGCTTTGCTATTACAAGACATCCTCAAAACAACACCGAAACTGATATAGATGCACTACTTAAAGAAGTGAGCCTGTGTGAAGACACATTGCAAAACAATTATTTCATTCTTAACAAGCCTATCGACTTAAGCGCGCTTTCACTCATCAAAAAACTCAACGAGATGACAACGAAACTGCATAGAGCCTCACCCTTCTTCCAGCAAAGCGAAGCCAAACTTTTCAATCAACAAAGAAAAATGGTAGAAGAAATTTTAGCGCCGTTAATTTGCGAATGTTATGACGCAATGAAATCTAAGAAAATTGACAGCATTGAATACAGGCATGCGTCTCACAAACTCTTTTCAAACGGCGAAATCCCAACAACTCATTCAACACCCTACCAGCTTGAGCAACAAAGAACACTCACTGTCTTAATCGCAGCCTGCGGCACGCACGTTGAGTCTTCAAACGGTGGAAAACAAGATATAATTACTGTCTTCATGCATCAATCTCGAAAAATTAAAAATCGATTAGCGCATGATACTTTTGATAAGTTCCCACTCAAAGATCTGGAAAGGCTGTGTCAAATGGCCAAATCGATAGTCGGCAACCGTGACGTGGACCTCTCCCATCACAACACTGTCTTTGCTGCAGCATTAACGTAAGAGAATGAGGAGTAGCTGATAAGCTGCTCCTTAGCTTTCATCATGAGCCTAGGTCGTACTCATCACACTCGATATGGCCAAAGCTCTTTCTGCAATTCTTGCCACACTTAATTTCATCAAAACTCCCTGCTACACAGGTATACTTATGCTTTGTTGCGCACTTGATACTCATACCTGATTTAACACAGCTAAACCCGCAGGCTATTTCATCAAAGCTCCCTTTAATACACTGCTGATTTGGTTTTGGCGCACACATCACATTAGTCACATTTTTTTTGCAATCATAACCACAGACTTTTTCACCAAAATGATCAAGACATTGCTTTTTAGGCTGGTCATGACTGCCATCATGATGGGTATCAGAATGATTAGATGCATCATGATATCCCTGACGATATTTCTTGTTCAGTAATGCTTCGCAAGGCTCTGAATAATCATCACGTTTATCCTTATCTCGATTTGCGTCTTTAACACCCGCTGAATAAGCGGCATCAAGACTGCAAACCTTACCATTTTGATGAGCACTCGAAATACCCGGAAAAAAGAAAATTGATATGACAACACAAAAAATTACCTTCAAACTTTTCATTAAACCATCCCTCATGAATATGGATATCCAAACATTAACATATCTGCCGTATCTGATGTATTGCGCTCACAGCAAGTTGAATGCATGCAACTGAACACACCATACCCATTCCATAGATTGGGAATCTTACCCTCATTTGAATTCACAAGATTATGCAAATCCGAGAGCTCCGCATGGCCAATGAGCACGATCAGTGGCGCAATAATTTTAAGTATATCAAAACCATTCGAGCTTGTATCAATATCATGACCTCTACATTGATCAATCACAATTGCAGCCAATGAAAGACCGCCGGTCAATGACTTTACATGTGTTACAAGGTTTCGCAATGGCTGCCACTCTTCATATGAATTGGATTCTTCGTTGAACTTAAATGCTGTATTACGTACCAACTTCTGAAACCATTGAGGAAAAACATGTGAGGCTTCTCCGTTCAGCTGAAGGTAGTCATTAAACTTTTCCAACCAACCTTGCGCAACAATGATGAAGGTAAATACGTTTAACGTACAGACACCCCAAAAAAGCCCGTTCCCTAGCATCATCAAGGTATTTTCAGACGCATCACTCGCATCACCCGAAATAACAGATAACGCATGTAAAGAATGTTGTTTATTGAGCATAAAATCGAAAAATGTGGATGCAGCATGAAAGAGTGTAACATTATAAAACCATGCGTCGGACGCGCTACCAAAAATAATAGGTAATGCCGGTGAGACACGTTCTCCACGTTCACGCCAAGCATCCATCGCGTCAGCTTCATCTGGATTTTCTTCATTAGCAGATACTAGCAAAGATCCTAGCTGTCCATAGGCTTGCGAAACACCAAAAAATACGGCGACAACAATTGATGCCGCTGTCATTGCAAAATTTGATAACTGGGAGCTGCCTTCGGGCAACTCAGCCAAGCTGTCCATAATCGCAATTGCTGAATTAACACCCTTGCACAACACCATTGAGTAAGCGAACCATTTCACCTGTACGGCTGCGCAGCTTTCAAAATCTATCTTGGCACCATCACCACCCTCTTCTCGCTTATGTTGCAACTTATAGTTTGCAACGCTTTGTGCTGATAAGACTGAGCTATAACCATACACATTGTATATCTCCCATATCGTCATTGCTGCGCCCACTGCAACATAAGAAGATGGATGAACGATTTGTTTCACTGTCGCGGTTGATGCTAAAAATAGCGCGGGTAAAGTGGCTCTTTTAATTGTTTTTGCTGCGTCGAGTATCCCTGTCATTGTCTTTTCCTTTTTTTTCTTTTACCCTTGTATGATACTCGAGATTACTTAAGGAAATATTAACGGTGTGTAAAAATCTACACACTAGCAATAAGAACTAACCGCTAAAGAATTGAATATGGTAACTTCTATCTTACGAAGTGAATGGAACGTAAAAAGCGCTTTGATTTGCGGTCTCGAGCTGATGCAGCGCACGAACCGCTTTAAGATTATGTTGCTTAGCGGCTTTCTTTATCCACTTAACAGCGACGGCCTCATCACGCGGCACTCCGTAACCATTGTAATACGTATAACCTAAGGCATATTGTGCATCAGCGTCGCCGTTCTCAGCTAAGGGCGCTAAATGCTCATAAGCCATATCATAATTATGCACGGCAAAGTTTTCTTTACCTAATGCTAACGATTGCTCTTCTGCTTTGTTTTGAGTTGCACATGCTGTGATGAACAAACAAGTCAATGCAATAATAATTAAACGCACAACCTTACATCAACGTTGATACTGGTGCTGATTGCATCGACGCTAAGGCGCGATCAAGTTGCAATTTTTCCAATCGTCCTTGGGTTTTTAAAACGACAAAGTCTTCCGTGATTTGGTCTAATGTGGCACCGTTTGGCAGCGCTTCTCCGAGAGAAAACACAGACGAGCCCCCCCTTTTTTTTGGCGCTATAATAGCGGATGAGTGCTGAGCGTCGCCCGATAGAAACACGCCCTGCAAGCTAAGCGCAAGCGTTGTATTAGGCAATACATTGGTTTTGATATGCCTGCACTACAGGCAACAGTCCCATAAAGCCTGCGCTATACTATGCGATCCAGTAAACAGAGGGCCAACCTTATAATCCTCCTGACACTGACGAATGACACCATAGCCTTGGATGCCATCTTCTTCAAAAACACACACGCGTGCATTTGGCATCGCCATCCGTTTTTTCATAAACGCTCTACGATTCACCGGAAAAAAATTAGCATCATAATTAAGAACAGAATCTAATATTACTGGGTCTAGCGGAATAATGGCAGGTGATATTTACCCTTGTGAATCATTAGCCCGATATTGATAACGACTGTTCTTATAGGCTTCTTTAAAACCCGACTTGCGGTAGTTTTCAACTTGCAAAACAACACCGTCCAAACCGATGCTAGCATCGCAAGCATACTCAATTGCGTGTTGCCAAATTTTCATGCCATAACCTTGAACACGGTAGGCTTGGTCAACAATATGAAAACTAAAAAAACTTAACGTGTCATCATATTTCACATTGGAAATACACGCGATTGGCTTTTGATCTAGATAACCTATAAAAAAACCTTGAGGGTCAATTGCATAAAACGCTTCAATATCAGTGAGCCCCGGATTCCACACTTCCTTAGCAGCTTGCTTAGCGAAATAGCCCAAGCTCTCTTTTGTACGTCATCGTTCGATCACCTTACAGAAAAAATCAACACTTAGATCAGCTTATCCCGTAATGCTCAACAGGTCTACTATGCATGCTGCTAATCTTGTCTTAACAATAAAAATACGCTCTCTATCATTGAGAACCGATTTGAATTGTATACCATTTAAAACATCCAGTTTAAAAAGCGGTCTTCATATTGAAGGCAAAACGCGCCCCTGAGAGGAAACAGTGATGGGTAAGAAAAATACAGGGATAGAACTCAATCATGGCGCAAGGCTTAGTAGAACCAAAAAACTTGAAAGGGATCTTCTAAAATACGAAAAGAGAAAAGACCCTGAGTTAAAAGATTATATTAATGATAATATTAAGCGCCTATCAAAAGCTGATGTCACTGGCGAAGCAAAAAGCATAACGCAAATATGCTTGCTCGCCGCGCGCAGTCACACAAACTTTGTGGCACACTTACTCAAGAACCAAAACACGTTACCGTTCATTTTCTCAACCTCGACACACTTTGCACAATCAAAAGAAGAATCACCACTTGAAGCTGCCTTTAAAAAGAACCAAGGTAAAGAATTTTTATCTGCAGACCTCACCTACACCTCTAAGCAAGTATCACAATTGCTACATTTTGCGAACAAACATCGCTGTTACGAATTAGGGACTGTTGCAAGCTGGAAGTAAATTGGTTTATATATCACAACTAATAGACTTATCACGCCTGCCACCTTGAATCATTTTCATGCCAAATTTAGTTTATTTTTGTTTGCAACGGCCCCATTAGCGTGAAGAGTTAAAGAAGTAAAAAAGCCCGCCGGCATTTTGTCATGCAAAAATCGCGAACCATACTGCAAGAAATACAATGCCTGTAGGTAAGCTGATGTTGCCCAATGGTGTGCGAGCAAACATCTTTCCTGAGTCTGTGCTGATGTCTTTAATCAAAGAAGCGGTGACTACGGCATGCTGACGTTAAAAGAGGGGCTGGAGGTTCACTTTTGTTTATCGCCAGTTGATATGCGCAAATCCATTGACGGCCTCTCAGGTCTTGTGATGGATCTGTTAGAGCAATCTCCGCAGTCAGGGCATTTGTTTGTTTTCCATAATCATGCGAGAGATAAAATCAAGATTATCTATTGGGATAAAAACGGTTTTGCACTGCATTACAAGCGCTTTGAGAAAGGCCGTTTTAAGATCCGGGGGCTGGAAAAGGATGGCAGCATAGGGCTAACCGAAAACTAATTGCAATGGCTGTTAGCCGGGCTGGATTTTAGGGCGATGGAGACGTTTTCTCATGTAAATTATGAGAAGTATTACTGATGCTATGTTATCATACTTGCATGATTAACGCAGAAGCATTAAAAAATATAACGAAAGATGAGCTGCTCGAACTCATCAATGCCTATGAAGAAAAATGTGAAAAACAATCAACTCGCCTGGATTAACAATCAAATACCCTTTCACCATTGCGGGAGCAATTAAAGTTAGCACGGCACAAACGCTTTGGCAGTCCATCTGAAAAAAGTTAAGAAGGACACCCACAGCAATGCTTGTTTGATGAAGCTGAATTACCAAACAACGAAGACGAAATAAAAAAAGCAGATAAAGCAATCACCATCGCTAGCCACCAACGTAAAACAAATAAAAAACCTGGCCGTAAAGCGCTGCCAGCCGAGCTTCCTCGCGAAGAAGTCATTTATGACATTACCGATGAAGAACAAGTATGTCACTGCGGTTGTGAGTTAGTTCATATTGACGATGAAACAAGTGAGCAGCTGGAAATTATTCCTGCGAAAGTTTATGTAATCAAGCATGTTCGCAAAAAAAACGCTTGTCGCGGTTGCTTTGATACAATTAAAACAGCGCCTTAAAAGAAGCGGCCTATTCCAAGAAGCATTGCAGGGCCGGGGCTGCTAGCACATACGCTGATGGCTAAATACCAAGATCATTTGCCACTTTACAGGCAAGAACAAATGTTAACGCGTATTGGCGTTGATATCCCTCGTGCGGCGTTAAGCTTATGGGTGATGAAGAGCGCCCAATTACTTGAGCCACTTGTTAAGCTTACGGAAGAGCTCATTCAAAACTATGATGTTGCCTGGGCTGATGAAGCGCGAGTGCAAGTATTCAAAGAACCCGGGCGAAAAGCAAAAAGAAAATCTTGGATGTGGGCATTTGGCGGCGGCCCGCCGGATAAATTCTGTTTGGTTTATCGTTATGATACTTCACGCGGACATGAAGTGCCCTAGGATTTCAAGATGGCTTTAAAGGTTATCTGCACTGCGATGATTATTCGGCTTATGATTTATCATCAATAAAGACAAGCATAAAAGAGCAGCAGCTTGACGCTGATTCTGCTTATCACTACCGCAATGAACATGCCGCCCCGTTAATTGATGAGTTCAAAGCATGGCTCGATGAAAATCGTCCAAAGACACCACCGAAAAGTCTCATTGAAACCTGCAAAGCGCATGGCGTTGAGCCGTACGACTGGTTTAAACACGTGCTTGCGAAACTGCCCGAATGCCAAACCGTAGCAGAGCTTGAATCTCTCTTGCCTTTCAATCTTACCCTATCAACTTTATAACGATTAGCGCTCCGCGCTAACGGTTATTGACTGGATCCCGGATAATGCATCGCGCTTTCATCGCTCGTAAGCCTTGCCGGGGTGACGGCGTTTTTTTATGAGACTATCTAGGGGCGGTAGATTTACCGCTTACTTTTTAACGGCGCTTCGAACAACTGATCCGCTGCATCAACCACAAAGCGGCGACTATGAGGATTGGCTGAGTTGTGCCCTACGAATGAGCGAGCGGTTACCAACAACTCTCGCATTCCCTTATAGAGATTTTTTACGTTGCCCAACGAAACCGATTCATCCTCTAAAGCTAGCTTTAAACTTAAGATACTGGCTCTCTTTCTAGCCCTGTTAGTGCTCATGAAAAAACTCGACCCTAGAGGCCCCTCTCTCAACAACCACCGATCACAGCCCGCAATACACGCCTGAAGTTGCACGCGCTGTACTGGCGTTAAATCTCTTTTAACAGCCGAGCCTTTTTTCTCAATTTTTTATACAGCAATGATATAGCAGGGGTGAGTACGCTTTTAGCTTTTTGGGTATTGCTCTCGCCTGTTACACATTGAATGCTCCACAAAACTGACTTTAGAGCAGCATCATTCTCCACTGCTAACGGCGCACCAAGCTTGCTACCAACGTACTCCTTCAACATCATAACAGTCATATTATACGTCGATGTTAAAGATCGGTATTTTACTAAATAATCCACTATTTGCAACTGAGTGCAAAAAGTCCCCTTTAAATTTCCCGCTGTTACATAGGGCTCAGATGGCGCGCCATTAACAACTTTATATTTCAAATTAAACCGTTGCGCAAACCGACGAAAATCATGTTCGTCATTTTTGTTGAGCGAGAGTCTATCGATATAAACACTTCTTCCATCGAGCGCCCCACTGATTGTATCCAGCAATACCTGGCCGACACCATACTTATAATATGGGGCTGCTTGAGACAAGTTATGCCGACGAATACGAGAAGATGCATTGACGTCAACAACAGCGTGCAATGTGAAACCCTGAGAAATAAAAAAAGCAGCGTTCTGGCTATCTGACAGCCTCATTACAGCTTTGGCCAAATCAATTTGAGCACGGTACGTTCGACGCTGATCCGAACTCCCTGCTGTAGAAACTTGGAATTCGTTAAAATCAATAGCGTAGACAACATCATACGTTTTATCAGCAGGAATAATACCAGAACTTGAGGAGTATGCGATCTTTATTCTCACATCGGGATAACGCTTCTTAAGCTGGCTAACAATAGCTTTAAACACACCTTTAGTTTGCGCAGATCGGAGACGCGAGCGCCATGACTTCTCGACCAAACAAAGAGAAACATGCCCAAAGCCCTGCTTCAATAACGAGGCCACGATAATTAAATCTTGCAACAAACGGCCTGAACCCATGCTCAAAAGCGAAATCTTCTCACACCCCATAGTCTGGGTATGTTTCAAAATGGCTTCTTCGGCTCTGGTGCGTGTATTCCCCTTTAACTCACGATCATGGTGCCCCTTTGACAATGGGCAACTGCACTCAGAAAGCCAGCCTCGATTTAGAGCCGACTTACTGTATAAAGAAGGGTTTTCAAAGACATGCTCAATCCAGGGCCCGAATTCACTCACGCTAAGCTTACGAATTTGATCAGCACTTAGTAACAACGGCTCATTCGCTCGTATTGGTCGCTGTAAAGCCGGCAAGATGGATAAGTCACCCAACCCAAAAGAGCTCGCCTTAAAGCGACCCTTAGCCCCTGTAATCTTCGCATCCGCCACCGAAATAACTTGGTTACGCACAACACCACTAAAACTCATTATCGCCCCACATATTCCGACAAACTGCACGCTCAAAAAAAAAACCATTTATGACTGTGCTAATGTGAACAATATACTAAAGCAATGAGACGGAATCAAAACAGGTAGTGATGCGCGCACAACCCGCTGATTGCAGGTGACTTTCTTGCAGCTCTAATTTCTCGGCAATTCCCCATAAAATGATTTGTTCATAAAAGTAGAATATTCGCGTAACCCTCGTTAAGGGCACTACCGGCTAACGCCCAGTGCGTTACGCTACGACGACACTCGTCTCAAGCAACAGGGCAACCCTCTCATCCAACAAAGAAAGCAGCTCAATGGAATCCTGTGTGCCGTCATCACCACATAATTTTAGCATGGAATCTAACTGCGACTTACAGACAGCACAGCCTATGAAAGCACTTATTTCCGGCACTTTAAAAATTGACACCCTATTATTGTCAGTGTGATAATGACTGAATAAATCCATTATTAACCAGCCCCTCATTAGACACACGTTGCTGTAAAACTATCACCACTCGATTTAAGGCAAGATGGTTACATAAAAGAAACACGTGGCGCGATAGTGAGTTAGGCCAATTGATTTAGGCAAGCATAGCTGCTATATTTCGCACCTCGCCCTCTAGGCCAAAACAATATAAAAACAAAACATGCTAGATGAACCAAAATTAAAAAGAGCAAGGCTCGAGAAGCCCCTTAAAATAACGTATTCACTCGAACAATTGTTACAAAAATCATTAGAAAATGATAACAGCGAGATGAACCCCACAACGTTAAAAACAGAAGTTACGACGTATGTGGCAGCGGTTACACCGCACCGCTATAATGCCTTTATCCAAAAATTATTATGTGACTATTTATTCGCTAACCTATATGGTGTGAGATTTCCGGATCAACTCAATAGGACTCTCGTTCGCACAAAACTGAAATGGCACTTTGACCCTAAAAATGAAAGAAATGAAAGAACTAAAATAATCGCGCAATGCAATAAATCACGCACTATCCTAATGAGCGAGGCAGGCTCCCTATCAAAAGACTATGGCTTAAATGAAGTTCTCTCAACATTCCTCCATGAGTACATGCACTCAATATATAGGCAGCTTCCTACAGCCACACAAATACAAGTGCGTGAAACATCGCAGGCATTATTGCTAGAAATGAAATCGATAAAACACCACAAGGGTGTGTTTTCTCGCTTATTAATCTGGGGAATAGAGGGATACGACGAAGAATCATTAATCAACGGCGAGCTAGTTTGTCGCATTATGGAGCATTACGTACATACCCGGCATTTCCCAGGAAGATCTCAAGGGCTCAGCCAGCATCTAGCCATTCAGATTGCAACATGCATGAAGGCGATAGAAGCCTTTATTAACGACAGAGTTTGCACCCAAGCCAGAGCCGCATCAATTAAAGGGTTCTCCCCATCACACCCCACTTTTCCAGAATATTTTTTTGTTAGCTCCCCAAAACAACGTTTAGAGCGCGCTTCCGACCAAAAAGACCCAGGAAAGTTGTTTTATTTGAAGAACGAATTAAAGCTGGCTAACTTCTTCCCTTTACATGACGCGCTAAAGCGCAAAGATTACCCATACGCCGAAAAACTATCTCACTACTGGAGCATTGCTCAAAAAAACGATACCGACGAATTACCCTTCACGTGCGCCATCCCCCATAAAGTAGGCGAAACATTCCGCGATCAATTGCGCCTCATGTTAGAATATGCTTGCGATAACATTCAAGCAAACAAACATGAAGCCGTTCGAGCGCAATTACGCAGTCACCCCTGCATCATCAACATGGAACTAAATGAAAAACATGGTACCATGCTCAGGCTAGCCATCACTTTAAAGCAAGTCAACTTTGTCATTGAACTGCTAAACAACAAACAACTGGCATTAGACAAGCAAAATAGTAGCGGAAAAAATGTAACACCTTGGGCCAGCACAGAGATTTACAATTTAAAAACTGACGATGCTTCTGTGAAAATTCTGCAAGCACTTCAGGATAAAGAGGCAAAAGAAGCCTTAAACAACATCAGACTCGGAAACAAAAAAGGTGTACAACGCTGCCTGAAGCGTGCACCAAAAATTCAGCAGACGCACGCAACGCTATTTTTAGAGGCCGCCGCTTTATACAAGCAAACCCACATCACAGAACTCTTAAAGGAAACGCTTAAAAAAACAGCGCCGCGCACACCTAAACCACCGCTATTGCGCTGCCAATTATTTGTGCCGAGAGCGACAACGCTTGCATTTTCAACGGGGCCTTAACCAGATTGAAACACCTCATTACGGCAACCGGCTCAAGCCGGATCGCCGATGGGTGCCACATCACAACACCCATTTTTCTCATACAGCCACCCCAGGGAAGGTGCTGGTGAGGCGAGCTTGAATCAAAGCAGAACGCTTTCACAGATATAGGCCAACCTGAACCCACTCAAGAAAGAACCCATCAGGTTCGTGATTTTGGTGTTAGCGCCTGGCGCTCAACCACAAGCGAGGCCAGCGCGTGACGAGACGGCTTAAACAAACTCTGATTACTCACCCCACCCTTCGCCGCTAGCTCAGCATTGTCAACAATAACATCACGTGTCGGAATCCCGACATTAGTCGCCCCGCCCTTTTCTGTCGACGGAGTGAATAAAACACTTATCTGAGATAAGGCTTTAAATTTTTGATTGTCTCGATAAAGTTTGTAAAAAAGCAGCGCTAACAACCCAACCACTAAACCAACCCCAATGATGGAGCACCCAGCCGCGCAAGCACTGATCGTCAATGTTGCGCCAAGATGGATAACCGCATGGTGGGTAGCAAACAGACTAAGGGAACACGCGATAGCAGCGCCTGTTCCACCACCTCCCACAGGAAAACCGATCAACAAGGGCAGTGTAACAACCGGTTGAATCGCGATACGGCGCACTCTCTCATCCTTTTTTGCATCATGGGCGCGCCACTCTTCTTTGGATTTTTTATGTTCGGCTGCTTGTTCTTTAAGCGCGCCCGCAGCGCGCAAATTTTTCTTGCTGGCTTTTTGTTTTTCCTGATCAAGCTTCTTGCGTAGTTCTTCAAGCTTTGCTTCATTTGCCACAATTCTAGCCTGCAGGAATTTTTGTTCTTGCTCGCTACACTTGGTGTTTAACGTTAGCTTCTTTTTTAAAGTTGCAGACTCTTGCGATAGATGTTGAATTTGCTCTTGCGTTGAGTCAAGACCGGTTCTTTTAGCGAGTCTCACGCGCCCCAACATCATACTCGCCAGTGTTTTGGCAAAAGCACGATTACTATCTGGATCATCGCCCGTACAAACCTTGTTAAACCCGGGAAAAACCTTGCTTGAAAAATTATTTTTCACCAAGCTGGCCCTAATCTCACCTGCCAGTAAGTCAGCAGGAATGCCACGCAAGGCTTCAAAGATGCAGCCCTCTAAGAGGCTTTCAGGATTTTGCTGCTTAGACTCAGATATTAAATTATCTTCAAGCGATGACGCCGCTTGACGCAGCTCTTCAAAAAGGCCTACGACAACATCGTAATTAGCAATATAATTTTTCGTTGCCCGCTTAACCGTCTGTGCATCTAACCGCACGCCATTATCACCACCGTATTCACCGGCCTTGCGAATATCCGTTATTGAGTTCTTGGCATAATCACGAAATGCAGCGCCTAAATCAATACGAACAATACGTGAATCCTGGGTTGTTTTTAAGTCACCGTTCTCTTCATCTTCACGCGTGTTTGTCACACCTAAATTGCCGCTATGGACACTGTAATCACCAACGATTAACGAGATCAGTAAACAAGTGGCTAACCCTGCCTTTGATTCAAAGTCATTGATAGCTTTGTAATAAGCTCGCCCGTTGAGCGTTTCAAGAACCGCACTGCGATCTATTGACATTTTGGGGCCACTGTCAACCGAATAACCAAGCAAGCCACGAGCGGCATCTGATATTCCGCTAAAAACACCGGCGAGCGAACTCAGCACAGACTGATAAGATGTTCCGCTTCCCGTTAGGTAATACAACTCTTTGAAGCTCGCTAAGGGCTGCTTTAGCCCATAAGTCCAAGCGCCCTCACCGTCGTGCAACTTAACAATATCAGCGCACAAAATGTCATTTCTAGCGTCTTCTGGAAGATACTGTTTTAGCTGCTGAACCAGTCGCCCCGTGAATAGCTCAATAAAAAGCTCCGTTTTATCCTTAGGCACCTTGATAACCCAGCGCTTCCGAGATTTTTTTTCCTCAACAATCGCGGTGGGAAAGGCGCCAGGATTTGTCTTGGCAGCAAGCGAGCCATTCAGGTCGCCATTTTTACCCCCAAGGTTTTTTATAACCTCAATTGCCTTTTGCTCTTGATTAGTATAACTTATTGAAAATTTCATATTAACCCCAGGTTAAGTGCTTATGCACCCATCACTGACTGCAACATAACATAACGATAGCTCAAATTCAATACAACCTTGTCGCTTGCTTTGAGTGATAAAGTTTGCCAAAATTTATCATACGCGTCATTTCAAGGATGATCTTATGAGTGACTGGATTGTGTGGCCAATATTCCTGCTTCAAGGCATAAGCCTGCTGCTTATTTTTGCCGATAAGAAGGCTGTCACGAGAAAAAGCCCACCCCTTAAAGCACTCTCCATGCTGATTTTATTCGCCGCTCACTGTGCTTGTTGCAACGCGCCGCTTTTGTGAATATTGGCATCGCACTCATGCTGAACCTGCTTTATGGCAACAGGATCGCTCATTGGGCGCTCGCCATTTTGAGCAGCTGCGCTGGCTCAGCTGTGAGCCTAAGACAAATTAGCCTGCACCTCAATGACCCTGTCGGCTTTGGCTCAGCGTTTTATGGCATGCACATGTACACCTGGAGCTTTCTTGCCTTTATCGCCACCATCGTAGGCTGCGCGGTTGTGCTGCTTATTTACCCCGAGCCAGAAACGACACCTATTCTTTAGATACGAATTTTTCACAGAACAACTCAGTTAAACTGCTACCTCACCGCTAAAAAAAGCTGCTTTTGATTTGGCTCAACCTACTGTCCAAACACATCGCTCTAGAATGAAGTCACCGCAAACCACACGACATTATTAAATGCCACCAACTTTCAAACCCCTCAATACAAAAAGAAAAAAAACAACAGAGCCATTTCAAGCAAGAGAAATATGCCATTTTTGACAATTGCCAGCACCACCCTCAACTGATACAATTCGCCAACCAAAAATAAAACATTAGGATAAAATAATGCAAGAGGGTTTATCACAAACAAAGAAAGCCGCTAGAGAGTTCAAGCGCGCAGCCATTGCCACCGGTGGCGTTATAGGTGGCTCTGCTGCCCCTTACGTATTGCCCGCTCTAGCGGCCCAAGGTGCCCAACAAATGGCACTATACTGCTTAGGCGCACCGTCTAGCTTTCTCTGCCACCCGATCACCTACCTTGCAACCGCCGTACAAGCACAAAACATTGCTCACGGCGTTTATACCGCGACGCAATACTCGTCTATTGCGTCCGGCGCGGCCATGGGTAGCGGCGCTGTTTTGTTTCTATTTCTTGCAGGTGAATACACCCTTTCATATTTAAAAAATAACGATATGGCTACAGAAAACCCGGCTGAAGCAAAAAAAGAAAATGCACAAGATAAAGCAAACCTTTACGCAGAAAAAGCAGCCCCCTCATTCTTTAAGCACGACACGCAAGCCAGCTCTGGACTAACCCCACCCAACCTTACTCAACTCGGTAGGCCGCGATCTCAATCACTCGCGTAACTCATACTGCATGTTCAAAGCACAAAAACAGTCAAAGCGCACAGCATTACCCTATACCGTTATACATCGCCCAAAGGAGCAAAGGGATAAAGGTGCAACCAATTTCATCACTCAACGGATGTTGCGCCAAACAAAGGAAACCGGTATGTTTATACAAAGGTTTAGACGAAACTCCGTTTGATGTTTTTAAGTTAGACAAGGATGAAAAACAAAACTCATGGGAAAGATATGGATAATTGTTGCTATCGTTATTGTTATTGTTATTGCCCTGCTTGTTGGAATAATGGCTGGACCTATCATGAGTAATGTCGAGCACCCGGAATACCAGGTCACCTCATCAGTAGGAAACATTGAAATACGACAATATAATCCTATGCTTATTGCCCAGGTCGACGTTCCAGGAGAGCGCAAAGATGCCATTAACCAAGGCTTTCGGTTGTTAGCAGACTATATCTTTGGCAACAACACTGTTGAAAAAAAGATCAAAATGACCGCACCAGTGCAACAGCAGAGTAACACAAAAATTGCTATGACAGCCCCAGTTCAACAACAAGAGTCTAACGGCTCTTGGCAAATAAGCTTCGTCATGCCATCTGAATACACGATGGATTCCCTACCCAAACCCAATAGCAAAACAGTTAGCATCAAAGAAATTCCAGAGCAAACCTACATCGTTATCACGTTTTCAGGGGTGAATTCCAACGACAATATTGCCAAGCATGAAAAACAACTCTTGAAGTATATCTCAAAGCACCACATTGAGACGATAGCAGTCCCTAAATATGCCTTTTATAACCCACCATGGACATTACCTCTGATGCGACGGAACGAGATCATGATTGAGATTAATAAAAATCACAATAACTGATTAAACGCTGCATCGAGAGTCGGACACGAAAAAGCAAAGCCCAAGGCCTGCAAACGGACTGCTCTCACAGACTGCCCTGATAACAACAACTCTTCACCCATCTGGCCAAAAAGTAATTTGATGAGAACCCTAGGCAGAGACATAAAGCAAGGTTTACGCAAATGAGCCGCAAGCTTTTCTGCAAACTGCAACTGCGTAACAACTCCATCAGCAACGATATTAAAAACCCCCTCCTCAGCTGGGTGATTAAGCAAAAACTCAATCGCCAACACCACATCATCCAAGGCAACCCACGAAAAAGGCTGTTCTCCAGACCCAATTTTTGCCCCCAGGCCCAACCTAAAACTAGGCAGCATTTTTTTTAAAGCGCCGCCTTGGGCTGATAAAACAACACCAAAGCGTAATTTAACCACGCTAATGCCGGCATCTTCTGCAATGTTGAGCGCACTCTCCCATTGCACCCCCACCTCGCTTAAAAAGTCAGACGGCTTTAACGGGAGTGTTGAAGACCCATCAAAAACTCTCTTTTTTTGCGCTGCCAAAGACTCCGGCAATCCATAAACACCAATCGCACTGGCATTCAAAAGTCGCGGGGCATTCTTGCCAAGCAAAGCGCATAGGCTAGCAAGGGTGTGGGTTGCATGAATACGACTATTGAGTATTCTTTTTTTTTGTTTTTCAGACCAACGCTTACTGCCAATGTTTTCACCTGAAAGGTTAATCACAGCATCCTGACTCGCCAGGAGATCAAGCGTTAATTCCTGCCAAGAATAACAGCCCACGCCTTGAAATCTTTTCTCTAAAATGGATTTATCACGACCCACAACAGTTAAATTATGATGGGCATTGAGAGCCTCAAACAAGGCACTGCCGATCATTCCGCTAGCACCACAAATCATAATATACATCAAGACACTCCCTTTATAGCGGAAAACGCCTCAAGCGCCAGTGTTCTTGAGGTTTTAAGATCAACAATCGGTGTCGGGTATGTCTCACCAAGAACAACACCTGCCTCATTCAACACTCTGGCAGGCGCTTCCCAAGGGGCAAAAACATATTTAAGCGGCAACTTGGCAAGCTCAGGAACATACTTAAGTATGTACTGAGCTTGCGGATCAAATTTTTTGGCCTGGGTGACGGGGTTAAAAATTCGAAAGTATGGCGCCGCATCTGCGCCCGACCCAGCAACCCATTGCCAACCAGCCGTATTGCTCGCAAGATCTGCATCAATCAAACAATCCCAGAACCAACGCTCCCCCTTTCGCCAATCAATCAATAAGTTCTTTGTTAGCAAGGAGGCGGTAATCATCCTTACCCGGTTGTGCATAATGCCTGTTTGCCATAACTCACGCATACCAGCATCAACAATAGGAATACCCGTCAATCCTTTCTCCCAAGCACGCAACTGTTTTGTGCTTGTAGACCAAGGAAACTTGTCAAAATTGGGCCTGAAATTCTTGGTGGGCAAACCGGGAAAATGATACAACAAGTAATAAGAAAATTCTCGCCAGCCGAGCTCTGACAAAAAGCATTGCAGGTTTTCATCTTTCATCTGTTCTTTTGCCGCAAACCAAACCTGATGAGGGGATATTTCACCAAAATGCAGATGTGGCGACAATCTTGAGATCGCTTTGGCAGAAGGCACATCTCTACCCACTTTATAGTCTTGCAACTCATCTGACAAAAATGTCGCAAGCCTACTGTGAGCAGCCATTTCACCCACTTTGTGATGGCGCATCATTTTTGAGGACCATGTCGTCACGGGCAAAAGATCCAACCCGTCAATTGATAACGAGCCTTTTGGTGCATCAGCTAACCGCATCTTCTCAGGCGCTAAACGTGGGGTGCGTGGAGGCATCACCTGTAAACACCCATTTTTGTAATACGGTGTAAACACCTTGTAGGGTGTTCCATCACCTTTCAAAACCTCCCATGGCTCCCACAACAAAGAGGCATTATAACTTGACACCTTTACTGCGCTCTCTTCCAAGTCATGTTTGATTTTTTTATCTCGCAGAATTTGCCAAGGTTCATAGCAACGGTTCCAAAAAACTTCCTTGATTTTTTCTTTCTTGGTCAAAGCCATTATAACCGTTCGTGCATCACCTGATAAAACAGACAGCTTTGAGCCTAACGCTCTATTCAAGGAGTGCAACGAATGATGAAGCCACACGCGACTTGCAGCACCCATTTTGGCGCGACCTGAATTCACATCATCGAGAATATAAATAGGCAGCACAGTCCCGGCTTTCACAGCGGCGCAAAACGCAGGGTTATCAGCTAAACGCAAATCCTGACGAAACCAAAAAACAACACACGGTTTATCCATACAACCCTCTATATTTTTACATTATAAGAAAAAGAAACACCCAGCATAACTTGATCGGCATCACCTCGCTCTGACACCAAAGGAGAGCTTGAGGCACAGCCTCAATCATTAGATAGTCTGATTTGGCGTCATTAGGATCTCGGCTAAAAGCCACACCGGAGTGCTCACCTGGTACCATTTTCTGGATAATAACAGCCATGCTGCTTTGTCCGACATCTAAACCAATCTCCCGTCGATATAGCAAAGAACGATCAGACCAAAGAGAGGCCCACACCTTTAAAACGGAATCTAAAAGAGCAGGCAAATCATGGCAACCAATATAAGAATCATATAGGCCTGCAAAAGAAGCATTTTTCATGTCTTCTTGTGGCGACGAAGACCTAACAGCAGCACCAGCGCACATATAATCTTCCGGAATAACTTTTTTTATTTCACGAATAATATCAATAGGAATTATTGACTTAAGTATGCTATTCCGAATTCTTAACCCGCAATCCCACAACTCCTCCCACCGCATATCATCCATGGACTTTCTGCCTATCTCAACCTCTATCAAGCGAATCAACTTATTTTCAGCCATAAAATGCTGATACGCTAAACTATTTAAACAGATCGAATCTGGAACACGAAACCCTGCTTGCTTTACACGCGCAAGAGCTGAGGCTTTGCGCCCTATAACATCTGCTGCAGATATACGATTTAAATCAGTAAGATACGTCAAGTCGGTATCCACTCAGTCACTTCTTGGAGATGGGGGACGTAAAAACAGCGTGTAATTTCAATATGGAAGAATACACAACTATTGGAAGAAACCAATTCATGCAAATAATTATGTTCTTCAAGAAGCTTTTTTTTAGCTACCTGTATCTGATGCTTACCTTCCATTTTTTTGGCCTTACCGTTAAGTGTAACCGCTGAGATTTTCAACATTTCTCCGTGTGTCTGATCTCTATTATCAACCAGCATAGCTACTTGACCACAGTTTTCGAGCAAATGATATTTTCTTTTATATTTAAGTGTTGAAAAAATAACATATTTAACATCATCACTAACATGAAAAGCCACCAATGAGCCATAAGCTGCCTCATCCCCCCTAGTACACAAAAAAGCCAAATCTTGAGAGAGCAATAGCGCCTTAATTTTCAAGTACACACCCAGATCATCTCGCTTACTTTTGAGCAAGTGCTTATATGAGTATCAAAGCTTTTTTGTCCATTTTTCCACCACCAATAAATTACAATTGACAAATCAATCTATTCAATAGTTAATTAATTCCAAATACATAAAAGCACAAGAACAGAGCTTAACGCAGAGCCTGGCACTTGGGATGACACAAAGCGGCGATTAGCAAGCTACTCTCTGGTCAAAAAAACATTGAAATCAAGTACATCTTTAACACACCGTAATTTTAAGAATAAAGTATTCACATCAACACTGCAATCACGCTTTCAACACACCCCGAAGACAAGAACATATAAAGCGAGATCACTTGAGAAAAAGCCGCAAAATAAACGATATTTATTGCTCAAGAGAACATTTTATTAACAAACTTAGGTTGTATTTTCGAGTAATAAGAATATAATGAACCTCAATCCAAGCACTCATCCTGGTGGCTTTTATGGCAATTGATACTGAAACATTATCCCGAGCACAGTTTGCGATCACCATCGCTTTTCATATTTTATTCCCCGCTTTTAGTATCGGTTTAGCTAGCTTCTTGGCTGTATTTGAAGGCGCTTGGCTTAAAACTAAAAACCCCCTTTATCTCGTCATTTGTAAATTTTGGACCAAAATATTTGCCTTAACATTTGGCATGGGCGTCGTTTCAGGCATCGTTATGGAGTTCCAACTTGGCACCAATTGGTCTGGCTACAGCCATGCTGTTGGCGCAGTGCTTGGGCCTCTTTTTACATACGAAGTCATGACCGCCTTTTTTATTGAGGCGGGCTTTTTGGGTGTTATGATTTTGGGTTGGGACCGAGTTGGCTCCAAGCTTCACTTCACAGCAACGGTTCTTGTAGTCATTGGAGTCACCCTATCAGCTTTCTGGATTAATTCCGCCAACTCATGGATGCAGACACCGGCAGGCGCACACCTAGATAGCGGCCTATTTATTGTTGATAGCTGGCTAGACGTTATCTTAAACCCTTCGGCTTTTGTTCGATTTAGTCACATGTTAATTGCGGCGTATGTCTGCACCGCTTTTGCAGTTGCTTCAGTGTGCGCTCACTATTTAATAAATAAAATTCACGTGAACTTTGCAAAATGTTGTTTTAACTTTTCGCTACTCGCGCTCATTATATTGATGCCCTTACAAATATATCTAGGCGACGAATCTGGCATCATCGTACACGAGCACCAACCCATCAAAACCGCTGCTATTGAGGGTGTTTGGAAAACCGAAAAAGGTGCGCCCTTGTTACTGTTTGCCTGGCCAGATCAAACGAACCAAAGAAACCTCTTGATGATAAGCATTCCAAAATTAGCTAGCCTGATCAACACACACGAACTCGACGGTGAACTCACTGGATTATCCACAGTTCCCCTAGCTGACCAACCCAACGTACCCCTCGTTTTCTGGGCGTTCAGAGTCATGGTAGGACTGGGTTTACTCATGCTATTAACCGCTATCGTTTATGTAGCACTACGTTGGAGAGGCATTGCCCACAATCAATCTTGGTATCTATTATGGGTGCGCGCCATGGCCCCAGCGGGATTTATCGCGATGATTGCCGGCTGGGTCACAGCAGAAGCCGGGCGCCAACC
>Ga0209425_10001953_pt1 | contig 23579 bp, 31 predicted proteins | sample COG_05_FD_184749 | JGI IMG/M metagenome (GOLD analysis project Ga0209425, IMG submission 184749) | Pelagic Microbial community sample from North Sea - COGITO 998_met_05 (SPAdes) (version 2) | ecosystem: Environmental > Aquatic > Marine > Neritic zone/Coastal water | place: Helgoland, sampling...
TTGGAGACCTCCTACTACTGCCATTGCTGCTGCTGGATTACACATAATATATTACTTCCTCTCTATCTTAAATGACTTATAACCAGGGATATTGCAATCCTCAAAGGTAGCACCTAACCAAGTTAACCACCTAATACTTAAAGTGTTAGCTTCCATGACATAGTTTGTTAAGTAATCAAAGCCTTGCATCAAGTCATCAATCCACACTTGTGAATCCTTAACAAACTTCTTCTTTATCTTACAAAAATTCCTTGTCCCTAACAACCAAGCTATGCCTACATTCTTCCTGGGAGATACTCCAAAGCTTGCTAATAGACCGTCTTGATCTGTCTTGATGCTGTAGCACTTACTACTTGATTCAAATGATCCGTACACAGCATCTCTAGGGTGAAACATTAGACCGATACATTCCATCATATCTTCTTCTCGTAAGTCATCGTATAACAAAGGAGCATCAAGGGTGGGCATACTAGGTTCTATTCTAACTTCCATATCTTCTACTTCTTGGTATCATCATAGATTCAAATTCAGCTGCAAGTATTTTCACTGGTAAAGCACTAGAAGATTTAATTTGAATAGTAGCGTCATTAGGTTGTGCTTGGACAGGGAATCTGAAATGTCCGTCTTGAGGTACAAAAGTATTAAGTGTTAAGTTAGAACCTAGTACTTCAGGATTAAAAGCATAGCTATATGTATCTCTAAATTTAGGAGTTATCTCTACAGTAAAGTGTCCAGTTTCAGCGTAGTTCAAGCTACCACTTCTTATTGTTTGATAAGCGTAATCAGTAGATGATCTTCCTCCTCTTTCTGTGGGTTGCTTTAATGATTGGTCTGAGAACTTGTATAACATATCATAAGGAAAACCTGCTACAAAATCGACACTTGTTAAATCAGCTGTGACTGTACCTTCTGTGGTGGATGTCCTTGTAAAGGGATACTTATGTCCTGTCTTTGAATATATCTCAACTCCATTAGGATCATAAGGAAATCCACTTATAGTAGTTAACTTAGTCGATGCACTATAACTAAAAGACAACTCAGACTTATCCAACCTACTATCTAACAATAAAGTATAGCTATCATTACCATCCTTTAAGTTGTTCTCCATAGGTAGCTTCTCTAAGTAAGTAGATTCGGAGTCTTTAGTGATAACAAAAAGATTAGCTTCGATAAAATGAGCACTGATTATTTCCCTGGAGAATGTAAACTTTTGCCAAGCTGATTGTACCTTCTCTTTATTCTGCCAAAAGAATTTATAAACAAACATTGTAGTTCTATCACCGTTCAAAGCTACGATTAAATCTTGAACAGAAGAACCCACCATTAACTCTAAAGTCGAAGGGATATAAGTAGGTATTTGTGAAGTTATTTCAGAAGCATCAAATATATTATTATCAGCATCTACATAGTACTCCATTAATCCTTCACTATTATTCCTTTTAAAATTAAAGTATAAATAGTTATTAATTACTAAAGGTGTAATTGTCTCCGAAGAATCGTACTCTGTTGTCGGTGTAATGCTAACTGTTTTAGGAGTAAGCAATTCACTCCCTCTTAATACAAACTGAGTTCTATTGGAAAAGATTACAAGTTTCTCTTGAAAAGGAACAGCGTGTTGTAACTCCACTACTTTTGTGTGACTAATACCAACATCAATTGGAGCGGAGTCTAATAAACTTAAAACACTTGTCCTCCAAAAATTAAAGTACTCATCCGCTTCACTGAACAATACATTATTCTTAGTCAAGAAGCCTAGTCTATTCTTAAAAAAGAACATATCTTTAACTTTACTTCCCACTAAGCTAGGAGCAGGATTACTTCTATCATCTCCTACTTTCCTTGGTTCCCAAGAAGCAACATCTAAGGTCCAGTAATTAAAGGAAGTATCTGTAGGTTTTAACTGTAAAGGCAGAGTATTAGGGTTTAAAAGTGATTTAATACCTTCTGATGCTCCTTCAGTATCATCTTCATTTTTCCATCCTATAGTTTCTATCCAAGTACCTTCTCCAAATTGTTTATTATCCTTTGCTTTGAATCTTACATAGTAGTCATCTTGGTCTAGTTCAGGATCACCTATTACTTTAACTCTAAAATTATTATAACATTTAGCAGGTAAATCTGTTATGCTAGAAACTTCTTTGTAAATAACACCCAGTCCTTGATCCGCTAGTCCATCCGCAGCTCTTATCGAAAAGTCACTGCCTATTACATAACTAGTAGTTGAAGCCCAAGGTGAAGCTAAATCTGTCCTTGTTGTTTCTATCCAATATGTAGAGTAATTTGCACCTACTCCAGGTTCATCTGTACTGGATGCTGTGTGGTTTTGTATGCACTTGTAAAATTTATTGTTATGAGATACATAAGAAACCCTAGAGATTTTAATAATAGCATCTTTATTTTCTGTCCTAATCGCACCTGATGCTGATAATGTAGTAGTTCCTGTCGCAAGTGGTGCAGGAGTAGGAACAAGAAGGGGGTATAAAAAGTTCAACCCATTCCAAACTTCAAAACTCCACTCTGTTGTTGGACTTTTTACTTCAGGTATAAATTGAATTATAGGGTCAGGGTAAGAACTATCGTATCCAGTTCCTCCGTACAGCATAGTAACACTTTGTATTACACCTCCTTGGACATCACAAACACCTTTTGCTCCTTGTCCTTTTAAAACTCCATTACTATCATACTGTTCTACAACAGCAGTCACTCGAAAACTGTCAACTAATATATTTGATGATAAAGCATTTAAATCAGCTGTATAATTTCCTCCTCCACTTGTAACTGTAATGCTAGATATAACATTAGTGGCTTGAGTGTAGTTATAAGCTATTAAATCGCTGAGGTCTTTTGCAATGTGTCCTGTATCAGCGTCAAATCCATCACTTCCTGCCCCACTACGATATGTAGCAGGGTAATCAGCGTGAGGTGTGTGTTCATTTGTATGTCCACTTGGAAGTGCTGCATTATTAAAAGGCACTAAGAGATCATCGATGTACACGCTATAGTTCTTCTTATAGTCTCCTAGTTTAACAAAGAGTAAAGCTTCCCTTTCTAAAGGCTCTGACAGTTGAGAAGAAGAAATAGATACAGTCTGTTCTTTATTGGCTATGAAAGTATAATCAGCTACTGTAAGTGCTTTAACATCTTCTCTAAGATTAGATATATTGTTTAAATACGTTTGTGCTCGTGTACTTATACTAACCTGCGTCACAGGACTGCCTGTGTTTAAATTGAAAAGAGAGACTGCACAAAGAGATACTTTATTCTCTAATACACAAGCAAACCTGTTGTCATCATCTCTGTCTATGTATTGAACAAAGGCATCATCGTTAACAGGATGAGTGAATAGTTTATTGACGTGCCTTGTATTAGGACGCTTAACAAGTCCTTCTACAACAGTAGCCCAAGCATTGATCTGTTCGTCACATTGCCCTGGAAAACGTAAGTTGTCAGGTTGTTGTGAAACCCCTTGTGCTAAGTTAGGAACACTGTTTACTAGCAACGGCATCTCTATCGATCAAGTACTCGTAAGACGCTGTAGTTATCGAAGATGGTTCTGTCTGCATTCTCAGAGTCACTCTCAATAGCTCTTGCTTTCGCTTCAATCTCATCTCTTAAAGCAAAACCTTCTATCTCTCGACTACCTAAGAATCGAGCAGCAAATATACGAGCTGCTTTAACAGATATGTAATGTCTAAATTGTTCAGGTAATTCTTCGTAAGCTAACTCAAAAGTTATAATAGCTTTTAAGGTCTTAGTCCAAGTATCCCTGTGGTTTTTTCTGTCGTATAATTTAAGACCTCTTTGTACAGGATCAGTATCCGTGTTCAACTCAGGGTCTAAATCTACTTTTAAAGTGTTAACAGGAAGAGTAATCTTACTAGTACCTGAATCAGGAACTAAAGGATAATCATACTCAGTGTTATAATGCCAACCTTCCGATTGGATTGCTTTGCTTGTTTCATTTAAAACAGACTCTGCTTGAACTACAGTCACAGGAACAGCACTTGTGCCTCCTAATGTATTAACAGGAGACTCTCCTATTACAGAGATCATTATGTTTACTGCATCAAGTTTAGTCGTTAAAGCCATAGCATTCTTTAGTAAATAAAAATATCAGTGAAGGGAAGGGATTCCGCTACGCAGTCCCCCCTCCCCACACCGAAGAGAGAATCCTTATTAAGCAATAAGTTCGATAGCACACTCAGGACGGAGGATTCCGTGTCCCATAGCATACTTAGCAACGAACAATGTACCTTGACGCTCAATCTGATATTCAGACTCAGTAGCAAGATCAAGAAGCTTAACCGTTCCTACAGCAGCAGAGTGTCCTACGATACCCAAACTATTGCTGAAGTCACCGTCATATCCGTCAGTAGCTGCAAACAAATCATTACTACTACCTGCATCTCCTGAGTTTGTTCCAGAAGCGGAAGTCAAATCAGTTGAAGGGATGTTGTTAGATTTGTAGATAGTGATACCTGCAATCTGAGGGATTGATCCAGTAGCAACGCTACCTAAACCTCCTACGTCTTTATTGACGGCAGAAGTAGAGATGGCAAGAGCACCTGCACCACCAGTAATAAGCCTGTAATACTCTTGTGGGCGAAGCACTGCGAAACGACCGTCACTAGGAACGTCATTTTCATCAAGCTTCTGAGCAGCACTAAAAAAGGCAGCAACTAACTCAGCACCTGTAACAGTTTCAGGATTACCAACAGAACCTGGACCACTAAAATCGTTATTAGGAACGTCTAGTCTGCCTCCAACTTTACCACCTGTGATAACAGCAGATGAACGAGCTGCACCTATGAATGACTTAGCTACTGCTTTATCAAAACGAAGAGCAAGAGCTTTACCAATCTCGTTCGCGTAAACGGAACGAATATCGTAGTGATTCTTTACATCATCAATGTTAGCCAAGAAGGTAGAAGCCAACAACATCTTATCGATAGTGATGGTTTGTTCTGCCTTTTTGATGTCACTGAGGTAAGTAGCATTTCCTGAGCCGTCATTAGCTTCAGCAATGTTGTCGCCAGGTGTGTGGTAAGAAGCAGAAGCAATTCCAGTAACTGGGAACTGAGCTGATTTACCGTTTTCGATTGTGCGGACAGTGTGTAAAGGTTTGAAGACGTTCGACTCCTCAAAAGTTTGTAAGATTTCTCCACTAAACTTTTTAAGAAACAAAGCATCTACATCATTAGCACTATTAATCTGTCCTGCACGTGAGGGGAATGTTAATCCATTAGCCATAATATATGTTTTTTGTAATTGTTATTATTAGTATTTGTTTTTCGACTTTCGTTTGAACCTTTGATCGAGATTGTCCACCGCAGTGGGTCTTAACATTAGTACTACTAATTGTCTGTTAAAGTAAATTAAGTATTATAATTCCACCTAAACATAGAACAGTCAAGACAATAGCCTTCTCCTTCTTGCTCAAGTTATTATAAATTCTTCTTAGTCTTTTTAATTGATTTATCATTATTATTAGATTTTTTCTGTACGTATCGGGTATAAAATATAGGTACTATGTTCCATAGAATAACACCTACAAGACATAGTTTCAAGAAACCATATACTTCATCTAACATAGAATCAAAGAATCCGTTATCCATCTTCTCATCTAATTGTTGTTGTACAAGTTCCTGTACATCTCCTTCAGATATAGCTTTAACTTTCTTAGCTAATCCTTTGTTCTCCTCCATTAACTTAGCACCTTCTCCTAGTCCCCATCCAAGGGCAGCACCACCAGCAGCAGGACCAGGACCACCAAGGCTACCAACAGTTGCTCCACCTACACTGCCTATTAAAGGATAAAAAGAAGCCTTGGAACATCCACCAAAAAGAACCAGAACCAACACTGGCAAGAAAAAAGATGGAGTCCAAGGCTTCAAACCTACAATAAAAGTCTATATATTACTGACAGATATACGTCTGTCAATCTCTTCGTGATATGCTTTATCTCCATTCCTATATCTAGGATCAGATTGAGCACGAGCTAATTCCTGCATGGAACGAAAGGGCATAGTAGATGACTTGTTAACTGCTCCTTGTACTAGTTTAGGACTAACACCATTCTCTGCTTTAAATTGAGCGTACAATCCTTTAGTGGCTAACTTAGCTTGTTCAACTGTACCGTTCTGTACGATTTCATCAAAGGTATTTACCTCTTCAGGAGATAAGTTGTTAGAAGCCCATTCTGCCATTTGATCCCAATTCCCATCAGCTACAGACTTGATGCTACCTTCTTCACTTTGCATAAGTGCCTGTTGACCAGCAGCATAGCTATCTACTATCTCCTTCGATATCCCAGCTTTAGCAAGATTCTCATAGGTCTCCTCAGATAGCTTACCATCATTTTGAAAGAACTCTTTAGAAGCTTCCACAACAATATTGTTACTATCCAAGTCTTCCTCTTGAGTGTCATCGGTTTCTTCTTGTACTTCAGATTCTTCCTCTTCCTCCTGTTCAACCCCTGCTCCCATTTTCTTTTCAAGTTCACTATAGGCATTAGCCATGTCTTCAGGACTTTTAAACTTTTCTGGTAACCACTCAGGTCTATTATCTTCCGTCTGTTCTTCAGGTACTGCTTCAACAGCTTCTTCTGATTCGGGGTCAATCTCCTGTGGTGCTTTCTCATTTATCTCTACTCGGTGTAATTCAGCCATATCTCTCTTTACTCTTCTTGTGGTTGTTGTTGTTGACTAGCCATGTACTGCTCTTGTGCAGCATTGATAGCAGGTGCTACGGCAGGTGTACCCAACTTCATCATCATCTCTTGTTGTTGGGCTTGCTGCATAGCTTGTTGAATTTCTTCATCTGATTTGATTAAACCTTCTGTTTCAATACCTAACGCAGTAGCTCTTCTCTTGAAGTAATCTGATACGTTAACATACTGTGCTACTGCTTGTGGTCCTACTATTTGATTAGCTCCTGCAAGGAATAGATCAAGCTTTTGTAAGTCATTACCTCGTCCTAGTGCTTCAACACCAGTAACAATAGTAGGTTTAACAATGTCTTTAGGTAACTTAGGAAGTCTTCCTTCTTTACTCATCCTTGCCATTAACCTAGTAACGACAGGCATTTGAAACTCTTGTGACAATAAAGAATACAATCCACCAAGTGCAGCTTCTAACTCCTGAGATAACATTCTTATCTCCTCTGCTGTTACTCGTTCTGCATCTCTGACTACTCCACTGTTAAGAAGGAAAGCTTGAGACAGTCTGTCACTGATTCCATTCATTACTCCTTGTGCAGTACGGAAGTCATTGAACTTGTTAAGTTGTAAAACAGATACATCTCCATCACTTCCTTGTACAATTGCACCGTTAGGAGATTCAGATAAAGTCTTAGCCCTGGTTGTACCGTTAGGATTAACCATGAAGAGAACCTTAGCTGCTGCTGCACTACCTTCGACTATCGCTTTTGTTAGTGACTCTAGTGATTTAAGATCACCTAAGTACTCCTCTACAAAGCCACGTCCATAGTCTTCACCGTCTATCCTTGTATAACGAAGAGGAAGAAAGGGAGACTTTTCAACAGGGTATCTACCCTTTGACTCCTCAATGACCATTCCCTTTACATCTTGTTGTACTATAAATTCATTACCTTCTCTGATAACAGAGGTGTATAGATCACAGCTATTCTCTTTCTCTTGACGATAGACTTCTTCTCTTACAGACTCAGGAAGCATCATCGGAGCAACAGTTTCTTTGATAGCTATGTGTGTTACGTTACCCATTGGGTCTCTCTTCACTACATAACGATCTAATCGAAATACCCTCATCCCTCCTTCGTCAGGTAAGTATAACAAAGTATTTCCAGCTACCAATAAATTCTTTAACGCTTCAAATACTCCTACTCTAAATGCTTCGACTTCTACTTCTTGAGATACACTTCGTTCTACATCTGCTAAAGCTTTCTCTAAGTCAGATCGTAATTGCTCTCCTCCCTCTGGTCCTAACTCCTGCTTTGCTTTATCTAATTCATACCTGTCTATAACAAGACGAAAGAACGGAGCGTTAGGTGGTAACAAAGCTAATAGTAATTTAGAAGCTAAGTTGTTAACTCCTCTAGCTCCTACTCCTTGATACGGTGTGTAATACTTAGTAGCGTAGTTATGCCCATCGGGAGGCATGATATAAGGAATAGTTAACTCAGATGAGGTTCTCCCTCTATCCAAGAAAGACCACCTTTGGTTCTCTAAGGAGTGGTATAAGCCTTGGGCTGTTTCTTGCATAGGTTAGATAGGTTCGTCAGATGTCCACTCGTCAGTTGCTAGAATGGTAAGTATCTCGGAGTGTGTGTACTCGGTCTTACCGCTTAGAAAGGATGGTTGATCGCCTATGTACTTCACGAATGTTTTAGTGCCGTCTACAGAGTATCTGCAATATTCTGCACTTATTTCTGCAACTTGGTCAAAGTTTACAATTCCTAATTCGTCTGTGTTTAATATAACAAATGTTTTCATATTATGAAGGTACTGATGTACTGAAGATTGGATCACCATTTATGGTACTTCCATCATTCGTTCCAGGGTTTGCGGCATTTTCAATATTTGTAATAGTATTACCATTAGACACTCCCCCAGAACCTGTGTCGCTTGCGTTATCTCCAAGCCTGTACCAATGCGTAAGATTGCTCGACTGAGTATAATTACCAGCATTGCTTGCTAAATTAATGGGAGTACCAGCATTGTATATTTGTCCTACATTATTAGCGTCCAATGTGGTTGAATCCCAAATAGAAACCTCATCGATGTTACCTAAAAATTGAGATGAGTAATTCGCAAAGTTTCCTATCCTGAAAGTATTACCAGCCGTGGAGGATACAGCACTTGAGGATTGAGAAGCGGCTACTACCCCATTAAAGTACAATATTGAACTTCCTGAACTATCATAAGTCACGGTCGCATTTATCCATTGATTCTCTCCAGGCAAAGTTGCAGTTAAAGAGCCATTTGTACCCAGGTGAACATAAAAGAGGCTCGAAGTCCAAGGGTACATACCAATCCCTGTCGCTACTGGTCCTGCTCCTCCAAGTAACATATCTTGCCTAGCACTTGGACGATTAAACCACACGCTAATTGTAAAGTTTGTACCTGAATTTAAATTATCTATGTTCCCTACTTCAATATAGTCATCCGTGCCGTCAAAGCTACCACTGAAACCGTTAGTTACACCAGGAATTGATGCACCATCGCTATTGTAAGCTCGCCAATTAGCACCATCGTAAATGATGTATTTATTCGTATCAGTTTCAAAGTAAGCATCTCCTGCCGAGGGACTACCTGGACGAGTGGATGAGGTGATTGTTGGAATTGTTGTTGGCATAGCTATTAAGAATCGTTGTTATAAATGTACCAAGCACTACCATCGTAGATGTAAAAGTCGTGCGTACCTGTACCGAATGCGATGTTAACTTCTCCGCTCGGATTGGTAGGTGTGCTTGCTAAAATGTTCGCTTCTGTATCTCGTGTGGTTACATTGAATATTTCGGGACCAATAAACTGAGCCAAGGTCGCATCAATCGTACCCGAAGTAGTCTCCGCCACATACAAGTTCTTGGAGTCCGTAGCGAAATACATTTCACCTTGTACAGCCTCCTTCTTGAACTTCGACTTGTTCGCATCTGTGCCTGTCTTAAAGGCGATACTAAAGTCTTTGTGGTGAAGTTTATTCATACACCCGTATTGGCGGGATTAAATTGCACGAGGGTTGCATCAGCAGTGCCATCAGCAGTAGTCTCAGCTAGGTAAAGTTTTTTAGTGTCAGTAGCAAAGTAGTATTCTCCTTGCGTAGCCTCCTTCTTAAACTTCGTCTTATTAGCATCCGTCCCTGTCTTAACAGCGATGGAGTAATCCTTCCGTCCTAACTTTTGCTGTGCCATGACTACTTAGCTAGCTGTTCCAGCGTTGATGCAAGGTGAGGATGGGCGAAGGCGAAGGTCATCATTTGCTGGGTCTACGAATAGTGGGTCTGTAAAAATACAATTCGTACCTCCCGATGCATTGCCACTACCCATTTGAAAAAAGCTACTATTTGTAGCACTATTTACTAAAGTTAAGTTTGAATTTATGGCAGTATTATCGTCACATTTAAAAGCTGTGTTTGTAATCGCTCCGTTTGGCACTGCAAAACCAGTCCAAGTCACGGCAGTTGTAACACTCGTTGCCAATATACTTATAGTGCAATTTTTAAACACAGGGGCAGCGTAAGAAAAGTATCTAGCACAATTACCTGTGACCCTATGCGAAAAACTGCAATTCGTATATTTGCCTGTATTTCCAAATCCATATGCAGTACTACCTGACGGAGCTAAACTAGTAGACCATACAAACTTACAATCGTTAAATTCGTCTGTGGCATTTGTGGAATAAGTCCCAAATCCCTTAATCAAAAATTTATTTGCTTTTATATTATTAGGTGTTCCTGGATTTAGATCGTCACCTAGTTTTAGTTGAAGAGGGCCAGCGTTAGAGGTTGAGTTATTTAAAATTGCTTTTCCTAAGTTTAGAGATTCGTAAGTTAAACCTTCAGCCCCCTTTAAAGCCAAAGTACTAGCTTGGTTGTAAGTGCCGTCTAAAAAATAAATAATGCCGTTAGGCCCAGCGTCTGATTCGGCTGAACTGAGTGATGAATAAGCGTATGAAGTGTCAGCAGTTAATCCGTCTTGCGTTACTGCACCGCCTGTTGGTGATATGTATACTGTTGCCATAATATGTGTGTCTCTAAGTTAAGTTTGTTGTTAAGCGATTGAACCTCCACTGATTAATAAAGGTGATGAAAATGCTCCAATGTCAGGTGCGTTAAAGCCTTGCTGAATGGGTAAACCGTTGGGGTCTTTCGCATCGCTATCTCCAGTTATGAGCGAGTAAGTCCCTGTTGCAGTTGTCATTTCAATGTCAGGCTCGGTTGAATCTTCTACCACTGAAATACCTGTTGCGATTGCAGTCTTTCCTGACGAATTAAATATATAAAGCTTTCCGTCAGCATCCGACCCAAGCATCACTGACTTACTCGGATTATCTACTACCAAGAAGGATTGATTTGGAAATGCTCCAATGTGTGGATTAGTTGTTCCTCTTAGTTCTGCATCTCCCACTACAATAGGTTGCCACGAACAACTATCATCTCCATCTTCACGAAGGAATTTAGTACCACCTCCCTCGCCTGTTGAGAGTACTGCTGTACCTTCGACTGCTGAACTAATACCTGTTAAGTTACTTCCATCTAAAATGGGTAATGTATTATTAGCAGACAACTGAACTACATTACCTATAGATACTCCTACATCCAACAGTGCCGCAGTACCTAATACTAGGTCACTTATATCAGCTTTAAAAAGAGAGACAGTTCCTGTCTTACCAGCGACTGATTGTACCGCTTCTTCCCCACTTTGCAAAGCACTATCTGCTTTAGCTCCTTGAGCTGCTGTAGCGTAATCTGCACTTGCTGTTGTAGCTGCTGTACCTAGTCCTAAGTCTGATCTGATTTGTGTTAACCCTGCAGAACCTATTGCCCCTAAACTTACAAAGTTAGTACCATCAGATGCAATCATCGTACCGTTTGCTTGTGCAATGGTAGAGATGTCAGTTAAGTTAGAAGCTAGTGATTGAGTGGCTGCTTGTAGTTCAGATACTTTTACACTAAACGTTGTACCTTGTGAAGTATCGTTGAGGGGTAAGATGTCGTTAGCGTCAGGTGTCGCGTTTAACGGTACAAGTTCGGATATTTTTTTATTAGCCATTTAAGAACAAAGGTTAGAAGGTAAAGTTTATAATAGGAAGACTGAATGGACCATATAATTGTGTTGTTGTATCTCTAGCCCTGTACGAAGCTCGTAAAATATCTCCAGAAGAAAACTGAGAAGACAAATCAAAAGTTCTAGTAGGTGTTGGAGTTTGAAATATCAATCTTTTAAGAGGGCTGAATCTAATTAAGAACAAATCATACCGATCCGCATTAGGTACTGCATCATAAGTAAACACTGCAATGCTACCTGTTATTTCAACACTTAGTGTACTATCAGCGTTTGTATAAATGTTAGCTGTAGGTGGTACTGGTGACCCTTCGTCAAACTGTATTATCTCTCTAGCTTCTGTTAGTATTACCTGATTGGCTTCTGTTAACAGTGCATCAGTAATCGCATCAAAACCGTACAGCTCTTCAAAGCTAGGTCTTGTGAATTGATTAGGTAAACCTTCTAGTGAACTAGGTTTTAACTGTTCTGATGGAAAGGTGATTGACATTTGTTTTTACAAAGAGTGTGTAGTTCCTCTGGCGTGTACACTGTAAGTACCATCTTGATAAGTACTTATGTTACCTCTAATCTTTTCGTAATGTCCGTGGTCATCTCTAATCATAAATGATCCGTTAGCTTCTACAGTTTCCCTGTGTATTACAAACCAAATACCTGCAATCTCAGCTTCAATGTCTACCACTGCACCGTTAGTAACACCATTTGCAGCTATTACAAAGGTCCAGCCTTTTGCTCTTTCAGATGAGATGCTACTACCAGGTGCTGCACTTTCTGCTCCGTCTAGTAAAGTCTTTTTAAATAAAGTAATTAAATTATTCATAGTAATAGTAGTAGATTAAGATGGCATCTGTATTCCTGCTTGTCCACCTTGTAAACTCATTGTAGGTCTACGTGACACAGTCAAACGTTTTGTTCCTTTTTTCCTTACACCTGAAGTACTCGTTCTTTTCTTAGGTGATCCTACTGTTGAAGCTGTTGCTGCAGGAGGAGGTGGTGGAGGTGGTGGAGGTGGTGGTGGAGGCAAAGGTTCAGGCATCTTTGGTGAGGACATACACATATCTAGTCTTTTGTTAAAATGTTGTTTTGTATTTGATCGTTATAAGTTTGCCTAAGAAATCTGATTACAGATACTTGACCACTCTTAAACCAAACATCTTTTTCTGTGTTCGTCAAGTCAGGACATTTGTCAGGGTATAATTGTTCTAAGCGTTTAATCATAGCCTCGCTTATAGCTGGCATTAGTTCATCTTCCATTATTGCGTGTCTCCAGTCCATATATAAAGTGGTGTCATTTCTCCTACGTAAGCTCCTGCAATGTTAAAGCTAAAGAACTCCATAGCATCTTCCATTGTCATGTCATCTCTAATCATAAGTATCTCTAAGATTCCTTCAATAGAATAAACATATCTTCCATCGTTATACTCTTGACCTATGATAGCTTCATCAAATCCATCTGCTTTTATCTGCTCTTTTTCTATAGGTGCTATCATTTATTATAACTCCTATCATCTAGTTCACTAGGTAAACTACCTTTTGTTATTTGATCTTCGGTCCACAGGAACGCACTGGCATTCCACAGTATAGCACCTGCGTGATCTTCTGATTCATCTCCTTCACTAAGTGCTAACAAATGTCTACTCATGCTATCTATTAATCTACTGAGTGGGAATCCGTTGTGCCAGTTGTTGTCTCCGTAGAGTTTTCCTCCTTCTTCAAATCGTTTGGCAAGGGAGCGAAGGGCGATTGGAGGAATAAGGCTGAATCGTCCTCGTCCAGTAGCCCTGTCACGCTTCGCACCAGAGGCATAATGTTCTTTCTCTCCAGAGTTTGGTAGTTCTTCGGTGTCCATAATTTTGTTATCTGTTTTTGTTTTTTATTGTATTCTTGTTTTCTTAATAGTCTAGCCATCCAAGCATTCATCAAGGCATCTTGTTCATCTTGTCCTTTCTTCTCGTACATTGCGACAACAGATTCCCAAGTGTATCCGTGTTCGTCTAACCACTTCTTAGCAGTCACAGCTCCTACTCCTTTTGCACCACTGAATCCATCTGTTGAATCTCCCATCAGTGATTGTAGTAGGTGGAAGTTATCTGCTTCTTCTTCAGTAGGTTCGTGGTATTCTTCTCTGTTATAATCATAGAAGATTCCTGGTACACTCTTGAAGTCCTTGTCTATTGATACAATGATTCTCTTGTCTAACCTGTTCGGTCTTTCAGTAGCTAAGATACTTAACACATCATCTGCTTCTACATTAGCCCACAGTTGTGCGTCTAGTTCCTCTATCATCCACTGCTTCATAGGCTTTAAGATGATAGGTAGTACTGACTTCCTTCTGTTAGATTTATAATCAGGGAATAGTTTCCTTCGGAAGTTTGCTCGGTCACTAAGTGCTAACACTACTTCATCTGCTTTGAGTAGGTCTTTGAATTGTTCTATCCTTCCTAGTACTCTTTGCTTTGCTACTGCCATGTCTGCGTGTACAGTCCAAAGCTCCTCTTCCCATTGTATATTTTCTTGTGCTATGATTGACGATTCAAATGCTAACACATCAGCGTCAATTAGTATGGTTGTTTTACTCATAGAATATGCTCCAGTTCTCTTGGTATTTTTTATATCTTGATTTACTTTGCGGTAGTACGCTCAACTTTATAGATAAAGCTTTTATTTTTTTTCTTGGTATCATCCACCAAGTGTCTTCAGGTATAACGTAGCATCCTACTACATCTATAGTATCACACATGGAAGCCTTGTGAGCTAATCCTGTACTTGTGCTCACTGTATAACTATTAGTCGATGACTTATGTGTTGTTGATTTAATCTGTACCTTTAATATACCAGCAGGGCAAGTGACAATGAAATCCCAAGGCATAGGTGTGGTAGGTACGTGAGGTTCAAAGTCTCTCTCTAGACATTCTGTTATAAACCTTGATTCTGATATTGCTCCTATCCTCTGCGAGTTTGATGAAGGCATTTCATTGTTGTTGTGTTGATTCTTCCAGTCCCAAGAGACATCTAAATCAGTTGTATCATACAAGTTTGCAAGGGACAAGTAGTAATCGTATTCAAGTTCTAGTGTGTCTGTGACCATGACTCTCCTATCTTGTACTCACCATCCATCGGACAGTTTAACTTTAACTCTTTACCTGCTGCCTTGATTGCTTGTACTGCTAACTGTCCGTATGTCTCAGCTTTCTCAGGTAGTACTTCAGCTTGGAACTCATCGTGTATGTTACCTACGAATGTATAGTCCCTGCCGTGTTGCCATTCAAGACTCTGTAGTTTGCTGTACAACTTTATCAAAGCTACCTTCATAACTACAGCACCTGCTGATTGAAGTAACATATTAAGTGCAGAGTGTGGACTTCTAATAGGAAGTATCCTTCCATCTATACCCACCAGTCTTTTACTTCGTGTTACTTTTTGTTCGATACCTTTCTTTAATATCTTTAAAGCAGGTAAGTTAGAAAGGAACTTCATCTTTAATATCTTTCCTTCCTTTAGACTACCACCTACTATCTCTCCAATCTTTCCATCTCCTGCTCCGTAAAGGAATCCATAGATGAATGTCTTAGCTTGATCCCTAGTCTTTAACCCTGCTGCTTTCTGATTCACAGTGTGGATGTCTCCTTCTAGTATATTCCTAGCGTACTCTCCACCATCCCAGTTAGCTAAGTAGTGAGCAAGCATACGAAGTTCTAACCCACTAGCGTCACAACCTACTAATTTATATCCACTCTTAGCGATGAATAAACTACGGCACTCTTCACCATAAGGAACTCTACCAGCAGGTACTTGAGCTAAGTTAGGTGAGGAGTGAGTACATCTACCTGTGACTGCACCGTTTGTATTGACTCGTCCGTGTATCCTGCCATTCTTAACTAGCTTAAGCCATCCATTCTTGCCGTCAGCTAATTGTCCTAGTCGTTTGACTACTAATAGATACTCTAATAAAAGCTCGGCAGCTGGATGGCTTATTTTTTTAAGAGTAGCTTCGTCTACCTTTACAGTCTCTCCGTCATTACTAACTGGAAGTTCAATCCCTAGTTCCTTAAATCTTTCTTTGATCTGTAAGCGACTGCCAGGATTAAACGGTGTTACTTTTTCTTGTGTCCCGATAGACTCAGCATCTTTAACTAGGTTCTGTACCATACCTCTTTTCTTAAGTATATCTTTTAACTTAGCTTTGGTAGGTGCATTGATTATCTCTACTCCATCCATGTGTTCAATCTTTAAGGACCATCCAGCAGAGGACTTCATCTGTTCAACTTTAGGTTCAAACATTTTTTGCAGTTCATCCTTCAAGCGAGCAGATACAGTGTTAAGTTTTTGTTCTAACTGTTCTGCTTTATCCACATCAAACTCAAACCCTTTGCTTTCCTGTAGTCTGATGATGTAAGCGAACCAATGTTCTACTGCTAACATCTTCTTACTAGGGTTCTGATTTATTAGGTACTCATACAATGTCTTTGTTACTATGACATCTCGTTCACAGTACTTCTTCATGTCTTCATTGTAACTGTCCCAAGCACCTTCTTCTTCTCCGTAAGATAGCTTTAATATCTCACCCATCCTGAGACCCCAGGCTTTTAAGCTGTGACTACCAATCATTTTAGTGTCAAAATTTTTCCTACTAAAATCATCTTCCTTTAAGTCTGGATTCAAACACCTACTCATAACGAGGGTGTCTTGCACTTTGACTAAAGGAGGATAGAAGTTATACAGTTTAGATAGGGCAGGTAGGTCAAAGCCTATGATGTTATGACCGATGATCTTGTCTGCTTTGCTTAACATATCTAGTCCTGCTCTCATGCCGTCACCCTCAAAGGTAATCATCTTACCTCCTATTGGATCATACACACTCATGCAATGACAGACTTTTAAATCATTTAGATTAGTGAAGTCTTCAATGCCGTTGGTTTCTATATCGAAGAATAGTATTTTCATATTTTTAAAACGGTGCTTTACCGTTATTGTTGGTTATTGTTTTGTCTTTGAATACCTCTTCATCTTCGGTGTAACGAGCACTGTCTGCATTGTAATACAATGTAGTTGCCAATCCTGTCTCACCACTGAATCTATTTTTAAGTACTCTTACTTTTGTTTCGTTGCTGTCTTCTTTCTGTTGGTTTCTTTCTAGTCCTATCACCATGTCACTTAGTTGTGAGATTGAATGACTACCTCTCAAGTCACTTAACCTAGTAACTCCTCCCTCTTCATGTCCTCCTCCGTTAGGTGGTCTTCTAAGGTGAGATACTAACACCATTCCACATCCAGTCTCTTCCACTAAGCTTCGTAGTTGTGTCATTGTGTTATCAATTAACCTTCGTTCATCATCTCCTTGGATACCACTAACTACAATAGATAGATGGTCAAGGAATATCCACTTACATCCTAGCCCTTTGCACAGGTAGCGTATCTTTGATAATAGATTATCACTTTCTGTACTTCCGAAGTGGTCATAGGTATAGAAGTTTCCGTTACCTACAGTCTCATCGAATGCTTTTCGTAACTCCTTCTCAGTCAAGGTGTTCTCCATGTGAAGAGGTTTCTTAATGTGGATACCCATGATACCTAACGCTGTCCTTCTAACACTCTCTTCAAGTGCGATGTAACCTACCGTCTCTCCAAGTCCAAGAAGGTGGTGACATACTTCGCGACAGAACAAGGACTTACCTATCCCTGACCCAGCACAAAGTGTTACCAGTTCTCCTCTTCTAATACCGTGTGTCATTTCATTTAACGAGAGGTAAGGATAAGGTTGGCACTCTGAAGTGTCTTCCTTTATGACTGCTTGCCATATCTCTTCTCCTCCTACTATCCCATCAGGTCTGTACTCTCTCGCTTGCCACAAGCAATTAACTAACTCTTCGCTACGCTTGGCTACGATCATATCACTAGCATCTTTTAACGGTAGCTCTGCGATGGATGCCTTGCCTGGAGTTAGAAGACCAGCACATTCTGTTGCTCCCTTTCTTCCTGGGTCATCATTATCAAAGCAGAAGATTACTTTTTGAAAGGACTCCAACCAATCGATTGATTGACTAACGTACTTCTTTGCTGCTCCTGCTCCATTCGGTACAGATACTACTGCCCACTTGTTTCCGAATGCTTGTGAAATACTTAACGCATCCACCTCACCCTCGCACACCACTACTCTTCTTCCTCCATCCTTCCAAAGGTGCTGACCATATAAGCCAAGCAACTCTCCTCGAATGTGGAATTGTTTATTCGCAGTGCGTATCTTTTGTCCTACTAATGTGCCATCTCTACTTCTATAGTTCGCTATCTGGACAGGTTCTTTATTGAAGTATCCGATTTGATACCCCCACTTCTGACAGGTCTCACTTGTTAAGTTCCTTCTTGTTATATCTGTGTACTTACCAGTAAGAAATGATGTTTCACTGTTGTTACTGCTCACCTTTACAGTTCCTCCTTTAGGTCTACTGTATGTAGCACAGCTGAAACACATTGTGCTTCCGTCTGCGTTGACTCCGACAGCGTCACTCGACCCACACTTTGTACATTGCTGATGCGTGTTAGTGAAAGCCATGACTTTGGTACTTGTTTATGTGCATATAATATTCCTTTCTTTTCACACCACATTGCATAAGTAGTCTTACTACCTTTGCGTATTTTATTGTAGGCGTTTTGAAATAACAACCTGATGTCTAGCTCAGGATGTTGTTCTTTGATTAGTAAATGCTTAGACCTATCCTCCGTGACCCACCTTCCCTTGGTCTCTACTATGATTCCGTTGGGAAGAATGAAGTCAGGAGTGTAGGTACTAAGTCTCTTATACTCAATGACTAACGTCTCGTACTTGTAATCTATTCCGTGACGCTTTAACTGAGCAGCTATTCTCTCTTCAAACCCACTCCTAAAAGTCGGCAGTGAGGGTGTCTTCTTCTTCTTCGGCATCAAGTGCTTGGTCCAGGGTTTCACCTCCGTTAACATATCCACCTTCAACAGCAGTGAACCCAAATGAATCAGCTGCTTGTTCTGTGAACTCACCCTCTGACAATTCAATTACTTGAACAGCTAATAAATCTAACGATAATCCTACTCCTAACAAGGAAGTGTACCAAGTCTTAGGGCGTACGTTAAGGCGTACCTTTGAACCACCTCGTACTATTGTTTCTTTGTCCCAAGGATTACCTTTTGAATCAAACAATCCAATTGAACGAGTGTACGTACTACCAGTCTTCTTACTTATTCCGTTAACAGGTTTCAACTTTGCTTTTAGGATGTAAGAATCTCCTTCAAGTTGAATCGGTAACTCATAGGACTTAGCTTTCTTACCAAGCTCCTCACTTTTCTCCAGTATTGCTTCTTCAAAGATAGGTTTGAGTTGCTTTACAATAACTTCACCTTCTTCTTTTGTTAACACTAAGCTACAGCTGTACTCACCACCCTCTACGAACTTAGTACTCGGTGTGTTAACCCAAGGATACTTAGCAATTCCTACAGGTGTAGTGATACTGTCTAATTTTGATCTACTTTTTATAGCCATTTCTTTCTTCTTTCTATTTGTTGTTTTATGAGAACAGGTACTGGCAGTCGTTTAATGCAGACACGTCAAGTGTGCCTAGTTCTGTGCTGTCTTCCAGTTCGTTCGTTCCAGTTTGTGTAGCGACTTCGTTGTTGAACTTATTCCCGATGTCGTTACTAAAAATCTCTTGGTATATCTCTCTCAATTGTTGGTGCATCTTCGGTGCGTTAGGGCTTTGAGTTGCAAAGCTGTCATGTATAGATGAGACATCACCTTTGAATTTGCAAGCTAAAAAATGTACCACACTAGCATCGATACTGTGTATCACGTTGGGTACAATAGCTTTAGCCATCTGAGAAGGACAAATTAAATTGTTATCTCTTCGGTACTTTACTTGAATGCTTTGCATATTAAGGACAGATTTAACGTAAAGGTTATCTTTCTTAACAAGCTCCTGTTCAATAGGTAATCCAAAGGGTGAAGTCCACGTAAATTTTTTATCACACTTTCGTATTTGATTCTTCAACTTTTTCATGAAGGTAATCTGTTTACCGAGCATCCAATTTGCTACTTCATTAATCAAGGTAGCAAGGTAGAGCATAGCTTCCACATATTCAGTGTTACTAAATGGATTGACTCGTCCGTTACGGATCTCCCTTTTGAATACATCTTCTACTTCATCAACACTAGAGTAGCTATTCATTCCAAAAGGTTTACACATTACTATCTTCTTTACATACTTCCTTGTAATCCCCCACTTTAACCAGTCACCAGCAAGAGAGTGTCTGTGCTTATTAGTGTGCAATCTAGTATTTACACGGTCACATATCTCTTGGTATAAATCTTTTGGTTTATCTTGTGGTACTAAGTTTGTCCACTCTCCAATCTCCTCATCTTTTAAAAGTAAAGATAGAATCTGTACACCATTACAAGTAGCGTCCATGTGACAAGGTAACCTCGTTTCAAATCCATATCCTTCCTCCTTAAATGCTTGGTATTCAAAACAAAACGCCAGGAAAGCCCAAGGATCAGAAGCTTCTTGCCAATAGTCATTGTTAAAAGGATCAGACGCACATTCTTTTATCTCATTTTCGTGGTCCTTTACCCAAGCAATGCGTTCATCATAAGTCCCCTTTGTACCCCATACATTTGCTCCGTGAATTAACAACCACCTACTCTCCTCCTCGTTAGTAATTGGTACGCTATTGTAAAACTCTAAGCAACTCCTTCCAAGGTCACAACTTTGTGGGTTAACATAGCTAGGTACATAATACACTCGTCCTCTGTAATCCATTTGAACTGGAAAGAAAAACTTTTCCTTGTCAGCGTATAACTTACAGACGTGTAGGATTTTTAAACACCTCATCCTTTGTCCGTTAGTCCGTTGGTTAAACTCATAGATATACTTAGCCTTCTTCTTCCACTCGATAAAAGCTTCAGGGTCTTTCTGTACTAGTCCTTCTACTGGGTCAAGTGGTTCAAGCAACTGACTCTTTTGCATAGCTCCAATGGACAAGTCATTTTCCCACGCCCATTGCATGACTTCGTATAACTTTTTATTCAATCGATACGGTACATTTTGCAAGTTGTTTAAAGGTTCAAAAGCCTTGGATAAATCCCTCGACATATCACTTCGTTTCATGATGGGAAGTTGTGGAAGTTCAATCGAACTGTACCCACCACCCCAGTTGTCATTCCATTCAATAGGTTTCTCAAGAGTAGCTAACCAAAAGGGAGACAAGACTTCACAGTGTTCATCATACTTCTTGATCCACTCGTACATCTTAGGGTTTGGAACTAGTATCTTCTTTGTCTTTCTCCCTTGGCAGAATCGATCACGGACAGAAAACAAATTGGTTTGTAAGCGTATCACTTCTAATAACCAACATCCAATCACTGCCTTATGGTGTTGTTTAAAAAGATCAAAGCGTTTATACCTTCCTTGTTTGTGGAACTTCCTTTCCTTTGCCCAGAAGTGGGACATAAAACGATACCTACTCTTCGCGTCTTTTCTATCCCTTTCAAGTAGCATCCAATCGCTTTTGTTCATGTGCTTTTTAAAGTAACGGACACGTACTTCATCTTCTATTGCTTTTGCCATTTCAAAACTCGCAGCAGTAATGTTTGGTTCGTCAATTAACAAATCAAATAGCTTCTTAATGCCAAGATATGCAATCACACTGGGTTCTAAATCCCATACAAAAGGAAGCCATAAAGGAACAGGTGCGTCTGGCTTTGAACAGTCTTCAAAGTACCTAGCAATTGCATTCTCTACGTCCTCATGTATCGCTCGTCCTAGTCTCTTATAGCTTGGTTGTTCGGACAGGTAATTGTTATCTTTATATACCTCCTTCATCTTCCTGTACCTGTGCTTTCCCCACTCTACCATCGACTGTTCCCACATATCTTCTTTTGGGTGTCCACTTACTCTTTTATTGCTCACTTTTAATCTTTCTTTTTTTAATTTCAAACTCTCTCCACTCCTTCGGCTTCCTTCTTGGTATGTCTGTTCGTATCAATCGTCCTAACTCATCGTAACCTAGTTGGTTATTCATCCAAAACAATTCAAACTTTTTCTTTACCTCCAATTCAAACTCTCTCGTAGTATAATATACTTCATCGAAATCTTCATCACTACTCATCGGTCTCCTCCTCTTCTTCTAACATCTCTCGCTCTCTCTTTGCTTTCGCTAAGGTCATGCAATCAGGTTCTTCTTCCTTATCTTCTTCAAGTTCATTGTGCCAGTATTTATTTTCCATCATTGTTGTACTCCTCTAATAGTTTCTGTAAGGACAGGTAAAGTTCAAAGTATTTATGTTCGGGATCAAGTACTCCTTTGAAGTGCTCGGTCATTATATAGTGCATGGTTTCTTCTATCATATTTCTATTCACTTTCATTCAGTTTATTGTATTGGTTCAAAGCATCTGAATAGTTTTCGTATTCGTAGCCCTCGATGTAGTCATCTTGTTGTCTGACATCTACTATCCAGCTCGTCTCATCTAGTTTGCGTAGCATTACTTCAATTCCGTTGTCATCTACTCCACTATATATTTCTTCTTCTATCATAGTATTCTTTCAGGATGGTTTAACTGTACTCGTATGTACTCACCATTCTCATCTTCATCAAGGTCAGCAATATTATAGTCATCTGTTTCGACTATGTTCTGAGCTAATATCTCAAAGTTAAGGTTTAATTCTACTATATCATTTCCGTTGTGATCTTCTATTTTTATTCTTGTCATATTTTTTATTGGTTGGTTTATATATTTAAAATCTTTAATTGTTATTTCTGTTCTCATTGGTTGGTTAGTTGATTGTCTAATGCATCCTTCTATGGTGCTGTAATTCATCTAGTCTGTATATAAGAAGCCAAGACTCAGCAAGAAGATTAACATAAACATTAGTAGCATTTCTAAGCTCATTATTTAATCAACTCCCTTGCGTGTAAGAATTTCATACCGAGCATCTTTGCCAAGTCTCTTCCTGACCTGTTAGCTTCTTCGATTCCGTCCCTTGTTTCAAGGGTGGAGATTTCTCGCTTTTCAGTAACACCTTTTAAGGTCTTACTTTCAGCGTAAATTGCATATTTTTTGATTGTAGTTCTTTTCTTTCTTATCTTTTTCATGTTTTGGTTTTATTGGTTTGGTTTTCTCATTTTCTTTAGTTCTTTAAGAACACTTTTATATTGCTCAATCTTTTCTTCGTGTGAATTAGCTCGCCCAGTAAACAGATTAGGCAAGTCTTTCATGTGCCACTCGATATATACTTCCTTGTAATCGCTTACAATTCTGTAAACAAAAGCTTGTTCTTCTATGTATTCTGTGACGCTCACAAACTCGCCCTTCTTTCATCTCTTAATCTTAACAAATAACTTTTAGGTATCATTCGATTAAGCTTTTGTATCCCTTTTTGATAGATCGCTTTAACTTGTCTCAATTCCCTCCAGCGATTATCTTTATTTAAAGTCAATCCAAGCGAGCTTTTATCGTAGCCTTGCAACTCTCTACAAGCTTGGTTAAAAGACTTTTCAAGGCAGTTTATAGACACTTTGTAAATCTCAAACTCCATCGGTTGCAATGATTCGTAATGCTTCACTTGTTTTCTACATAAATTGGGGTCAGTGTTTTTTGATAAGTTCATGGTTTTATATTATAGTTTGGTTATATCTTTTATTAGTCGAGTTGTCGCAAAGTTATTTATGTGTACGCATCGGTTACCTTGTAAGCTTGTAAAGACAAGCACAACTTTTCCTTTTAACTTGTCCCCGTTGTCGTCTTTAAAGGTAACAATATCATTTTCTTTTATTTTCATATTATTATTTTCTTTCT
>Ga0209425_10001955_pt1 | contig 23573 bp, 18 predicted proteins | sample COG_05_FD_184749 | JGI IMG/M metagenome (GOLD analysis project Ga0209425, IMG submission 184749) | Pelagic Microbial community sample from North Sea - COGITO 998_met_05 (SPAdes) (version 2) | ecosystem: Environmental > Aquatic > Marine > Neritic zone/Coastal water | place: Helgoland, sampling...
CATAAATTCATAAATTAAAAATATATAAGCCAATTGCAGAGCTGAAATTCCAAGCGTGTGAAAGTGCAGTAAGATCAGCATTCTTAAGGCTCCATCAGTTAGCATGAATGCCCAGTAAGCTGTTGTTATAGCGATAAAAGAGCTAAGGTTTGTATTGTTACTCATAATTTTTTTTAATTAGATTGGCTATATCCACCATTCGGCATGTATAACCCCATTCATTGTCATACCATGCATAAATTTTTAATTGGGTTTCATTAATAACCATCGTGGAACTCGCATCGATTATAGTTGAGAGTGGGTTATTCACGTAATCTGCGGAGACTAGCTCTCGCTTTTCACAACCCAAAATTCCAGATAATTCGTTATTAGATGCATCCTCGAAGAGTTCGTTAATTTCATCAGCAGTAATTTTTGTTTTCATCTCAAAAACACAATCTGTTAAAGAAGCATTTAAGACTGGTACTCTAACTGCATGACCATTTAATTTACCCTTTAATTCAGGAAAGATTAAAGAAATTGCAGAGGCTGATCCAGTTGTTGATGGAAACAAAGAGTTTAATGCGGAACGGCTCCGTCGAATATTGCCCGAAGGTTTATCAACAATTGTTTGACTATTAGTCACATTATGAATTGTTGTTATAGAACCGTGCTTTATCCCAATTTGTTCATTAAGAACTTTTACAATTGGAGCTAAGCAGTTCGTTGTGCAACTTGCGGCTGTAACAACATGGTTTTTGGAGGAATCATATAGACTGTGGTTCACTCCATAAACAATATTTAAAATTCTGTCATCGTTAACCGGAGCTGAAACTAAGACGCTTTTCACTCCACAATCTAAATATTTCTTGAGCACATTAAAATTTTTAGTTGAGCCAGTGCAGTCAATCAGAAGATCTACGCTTGAGATAACTTGTTTTAGTCCGGCTATGGAGGAACTATTTAAAACTGTTATTTCATGACTATTAATTTTTATTGTATTTGTGCTGATTTCAATGTCTTTTGGCCAGTGACCATGAATGGAATCAAACTCTAATAAAGTTGCTAAATTTTCAATTGAGCCATTCTGCTCGTTTATTAAAGTCAAATTTTCTCCAAGGCCGACGTCGAAGAGACGACGTGTAACGAGTTTTCCAATTCGCCCAAAGCCGTGTATGGCAATCTTAAACATTTTTATTTCCTTAGATTTAAATATTTGTGTCTTACATTATTTTTGTAACATTTTTATGAATAAATAGATTTTTGCAAACTCCCTTGAAACTAGGTTGTATTTGAAAATTTCTTCTGTAATAAAATGGAAAAATCTTTTAAAAAACATAACATCATGTTTAATCCTGTTGTATCTTGAAAAAGCATCGAAATTGCTGAAAACATAATGGAATAAATTAGTATATGAATGAAAACAATAATTTAAAGGACTTTATTGAGTATGTTCGAGTGCCGGTTTTACTGTTTGATCGCTCGCTGACACTTGTAGGGAGTAACGAGGATGCTGAGGCACTTTTGCCAGAAATTCTTCATAATGCCGCTGCCGAGGTAATCTTTAATAGTAAAAAAATTGCTAGCGAAATTTTGAACTGTTTAAATACAGGGAGCATGACTGTTCCGGAGATCAACTTTAAAACATTAAATGGCGATGACCTTGCTATAAAAATGACTTCCTTTGAAACTCAAAATTCGCAATTAGCTGTCGTCACACTTACGGATTTAACTCCAATTTCGGCTGCAAGAACAATGACCACCGACTTTGTTGCGAATGTGAGCCACGAAATTCGATCTCCTCTAACCTCAATAAATGGTTTTATTGAAACGTTAAGAGGTCCTGCTGGCAGTGATAGTTCAAAGCGGAAAAAATTTCTGAAAATCATGGACAAAGAAACTCAAAGAATGAAAAACTTGGTAGCAGACCTCCTGTCACTTTCTTTGGCGGAAGTTAAACAAAAACAAAGGATTAGCGGTTCTTTAAATGTGACATTAATGGCTGAGGAAGCAGTGGCGGCTACTCAAAAATTTGCTAAAAAGAATAATAAAAGGTTAAAGTTGCGAGTTAAATCCGTAATTCCGGAACTCACCGGGGATAATGAAAATATCAGGCAGGTTTTTATTAATCTGTTAGAGAATTCTGTGAATTATAGCCATACAGACAGCATCATAAATATAGAGCTAGAGCAATTCGACAATGCTACAGATTTCCCAAAGCCCTGTGTAAAAATTAGAATACGGGATAAAAGTGATGGAATACCTGAGCACGAATTACATAGATTAACCGAGCGCTTCTATAGAGTTGATAAAAGTCGATCACGAAACGTCGGAGGTACCGGACTTGGATTGGCGATTGTGAAACATATCTTAGTGCGGCACGGTGGTGATATTATAATAAACAGCAAGGTTGGAAAGGGTTCAACTTTTGATGTTTTCCTTCCCATAGATTAATTCCGTGTAGTAAATCCTATTCGTTGATTTTTATATTTTTAGTTGTCACAAAATTGTTACTTAAGTGTCATAATTCCGATTCAAATCGATTCTATTCAGTTCATATTAAAACCTATTCAAATTTTTATTTTTATTACTTAGGAGTTTACAATGAAGTCTCATCTTTTAATAAGTGCGTTGGTTTTCTCAGCAATGGCTTTACCGGCTGTTGCACGGGATCAAATTCAGATCGTTGGTTCGTCAACGGTGTTCCCTTTCTCTACGATAGTTGCGGAACGTTTTGCCAAGAACACGTCTTTTAAATCCCCTGTTATTGAGTCAACCGGAACAGGCGGAGGTGCTAAATTGTTTTGTGCAGGTATAGGACTTGAGCATCCAGACGTTACCAATGCAAGTAGAGCCATGAAGTCTTCCGAAAAAGAAATTTGTACAGCAAATGGAATTACTCCACAGGAATTTTTAATCGGATATGATGGAATAACATTTTCGAATTCTCGATCTGTTGGGCAATTCTCTTTAACAAAAGAACAAATATTTAAGGCAGTTTCGGCAAAAGTAATGTCGAATGGAAAAATGGTTGAGAACGGTTATAAATTTTGGAGTGACATTGATGAGTCTCTCCCAAAAGTAAAAATAGATGTCCTTGCTCCTCCTCCGTCATCTGGAACAAGAGATGCATTCGTAGAGTTGGTAATGCATGATGTTTGTAAAAAGGTCTATAAAATGGAAAAGAAAGGTGATGCAGGTTATAAAGCTCAGTGTTCTGCCTTAAGAGAGGATGGTCACGTCGTTGAGGTTGGCGAGAATGACAACCTTATTATTGAGAAGTTGGCTGATAATTCAGATCGATTTGGTATTTTTGGCTTTTCCTTTTTGGATCAGAATAAAGATCGGGTGCAGGGCTCAGTCGTAAATGGGGTTGTGCCAAGCTTTGATACAATTGCGGATGGATCCTATAAAGTAAGTCGTCCTCTCTTTTTCTATGTGAAAAAAGAGCATATTGGTGTAGTTCCAGGAGTTCAGGAATTTGCAGATTACTTTATGAGTTTGGCTGACGAAGATGGTCCACTGGCTGAAGTGGGGTTGATTCCGCTAAACTAAAAATCTTTCCAAGTTTGGATGTGGAGGCTGTTACAAAATTTAATGAGCCTCCACACAAAGATTGGGGGTTTTAAACAGCCTTCGTTCACTATAGTAAATAGTAATTGGATTCTCAATTGCGTGAGTACGTGAATTAAAAATATAGGATCAGGGCTGCATGTCATTTTTAGTTCTTACATTTGTTCTTATTTCTTGTTCTTCGATTACCTACCTACTTTGCAGGAATAGGGTTTTATATAAAATCAAAGCAACGGAGTCTCAACCTAAGTCTTTACCAAAATATTATGGTCAAAATGCCATAATTTGGTCATTTTTTCCTGCGTTTATACTGTTACTAGCTTTAACAATCTTAACTCCAAAGCTTCTGGACAGTTTTTACTCTCAACGAATTTCTGAATTATTTTCGGATTTATCGTCAGCACAAATTCAATTAAACTTATCCAAGGTAAAAAATATCGTACGTGGTGCGGTAACAAGTGATGATGCTCTAATAAATGTAATCGCGAATGAATTCGCATCTTCTTCTAGAAGTTTTGGAATTATAAAAAGTTTGTCAATCGTTCTACTCTCGATGCTTTGTTCCATGATTTTTATACGCAGGGTCAATTTGTCTTCAAATGCTCGAGATTCTGTTGAAAAATTTATGAGGGTTAGTTTTCTTACGGCGGCCATCATAGCAATTTTAACTACGATTGCAATCATTGCCTCTCTTTCATTTGAAGCTATTAAATTTTTTTCTCTCTATAACTTTTTTGATTTTATTTTCGGGCTTCACTGGGCACCCAATATTGCAATTCGAGACGATCAGGTTGCCGCTCAAGGTTCGTTTGGAATGATCCCAGTTCTGCTTGGTACTATTGTTGTTGCGACAATAGCGATGTTTGTCGCTCTTCCAATCGGACTGTTCTCAGCTATTTATTTGGCTGAGTTTGCAAGCAAGCCTGTAAGAGATATTATTAAACCAATTCTTGAGATTTTAGCTGGGATACCGACGGTAGTATATGGTTATTTTGCTGCATTAACGGCTGCACCATTTTTTCGCGATGTCGGGGCAGGTTTGGGAATTAGTGTGTCTTCGGAGTCCGCTCTCGCAGCAGGCAGTGTAATGGGAATTATGATTATTCCCTTTATTTCCTCTTTATCCGATGATGTGATTCGATCAGTTCCACAATCCTTAAGGGATGGATCATTTGGTTTAGGAGCCACACGAGCGGAGACGATAACAAAGGTTGTTCTACCCGCCGCGTTACCTGGACTGATCGGAGCCTTCTTATTAGCGGTCAGTCGAGCGATTGGTGAAACAATGATTGTCGTAATGGCGGCAGGTTTATCTGCAAAGTTAACTGTAAATCCGTTGGAAACTGTAACGACCGTAACGGTTCAAATTGTATCGTTACTTACCGGAGATACTGAGTTTGACGACATTAAAACTTTGTCTGCGTTTGGTCTTGGATTGGCCTTGTTTACATTTACACTTCTTTTGAATGTTTTAGCACTTACAATTTCAAGACGCTTGGCAGAACGATATGATTAATATTTTGTCTTCGGTGAATTCATTATGAATAAAGATAAACGATTGAAAAAACGGCACGCTCGAGAGAAGCGATTAAAGTTTTATGGTGTTGCGTCTATCTGCATAGCCATTATGATGCTGATCACGTTACTGTCTTCAATTACTTTTAATGGATATACCGCTATGCAACAGGCGTATATTCCTCTTAAGATACAAGTGTCTGGCGAAAAGCTTTTAAATAGTAGTGGAGCAGTTGATGCCCAAAAAGCTCTGTTGTTTAATTGGGATAGTAAAGTAAAAAAAGCATTTCGAGAAAATTTCCCAGAGGTCTCCTCGCGATCTGACAAGAAAGAATTAAATCGTTTAATTTCGTCGAATTCTGGATACGATGTAAAACAATTTTTTATAAAAAATGTAGAAGCTTTTAACAGTGAAACATTGATTTTTATAACAGCGTCGGATGATGTTGATCAATATTTAAAAGGCCGTTTTAACACAGATATTCCTGAGGAAGATCGGCGCTTGACAGATAAACAGTTAAAGTGGATCGATGGTATGCATTCGGAAGGATTGGTGAAACTAAAATTTAATAAAAACTTTTTTACGTCTGCCGACTCTCGCGAACCAGAAAGCTCTGGCATTCTTGGAGCAGTCGTTGGGTCAGCATTAACGATGTTTGTCACTGTTCTTTTGTCCCTTCCTTTAGCAGTAATGGCTTCTATTTATTTAGAATATTTTGCTAAGCCAGGTAAGTTAACAGATTTTATTGAGGTTAATATAAATAATTTAGCAGCTGTACCGTCTATTGTATTTGGGTTGCTTGGCTTGTCGCTTTTCTTGAGTTTCTTTGGTCTGCCAAGGTCCATTCCATTGGTAGGAGGAATGGTGTTGGCTTTGATGACAATACCGACCGTAATTATTGCAACGAGGGCATCAATAAGAGCTGTGCCTCCCTCAATAAAAGATGCGGCTTTGGGCTTAGGTGCATCAAAGATGCAAGCTGCTTTGCATCACGTTGTCCCTTTGGCTATGCCGGGAATTCTCACAGGGACCATTATTGGTACAGCTCAGGCTCTTGGTGAAACGGCGCCGCTTCTAATGATTGGAATGGTAGCCTTCATTATTGATGTCCCAACTAGCTTTACATCACCATCTACTGTCTTGCCGGTACAAATCTTTATGTGGGCTGACAGTGCTGAAAGGGCCTTTTATGAGAGAAGTTCATTAGCAATAATGTTTTTGGTAGCATTCTTAATTCTGATTAATTTGACGGCTATAATTCTTCGACGGAAATTTGAAAAAAAATGGTAAAACATGAGAAATAAATTTGAGACTGAAAACGTTGTCGTATATTATGGAACTAAAATTGCCATAGACGATATTTCATTAAATATTGAATCTAATAATATTACTTCACTCATTGGGCCTTCTGGATGTGGAAAATCTACCTTTTTAAGATGTCTTAATAGAATGAATGATACTATCGATGGATGTGCTGTCTCGGGAAAGCTTTTGCTTGATAATGAAGATATTTATAGCGATAATCTAGATCCCGTTGATCTTAGAGCAAAAGTTGGGATGGTTTTTCAAAAACCGAATCCCTTTCCAAAGTCAATTTTTGAAAATATTGCGTATGGACCAAAGATACATGGACTAGCAAAAAGTAAGGCTGAATTAAATGATATTGTTTTGGAGAGTTTAGAGCGGGCGGGTTTAATTGATGAGGTTCGAGATCGTCTAGATGACTCAGCAACTGGACTTTCCGGAGGACAGCAACAACGGATTTGCATAGCCCGAGCCATAGCAGTCAATCCGGAAGTAATCTTAATGGATGAACCTTGCTCAGCACTGGATCCCATCGCAACTGCCGTAATCGAAGAACTTTTAGATCAGTTGAGTAAAGATTTTACAATTGTTATTGTTACTCATTCAATGGCTCAAGCGGCTCGGGTTTCTAATAAGACGGCTTTTTTCCATCTTGGAAAACTTGTGGAATTTGGGGAAACGCAGAAAATTTTTACTAATCCTGAAGAGGAAAGAACACAAAATTATATAACTGGGCGAATAGGATAGCAGCATGGAAAAAGAACATATTGTTGGTGCATTTGATGCGGATCTTGATCGAATAGAGAACGAGATATTGGCAATGGGAAAACTAGTAAGAAAGCAGATTCGCGCTGCGACTAATGCTTTGATAGAGGTAAATCTTGAAGAAGTTGACTCTCTAATAGCCACTGACCGTGAAATCAATGGAATGAATAAACGTATCAATACGCTCGCTGAACAAATGATTGCTATGCGTCAGCCAATGGCACTTGATCTTAGATTGGCCTTAATGGCGACAAGTATAGCGACTGAACTTGAGCGACTTGGTGATCACGCTAAGTCGACAGCAAAACGTATTCGCAAGTTTTCTGATGTCGCTCCAGAGAAGAAAATAATGGTTCTTATTGAAACAATGAGTGAGCTTGTCATGTCTATGCTCACCGATGCGTTGAAGGCATATAAAAAGAAAGATATTGATAAAGCAGCTGAAGTTAGAGTTAAGGATGCTGATGTTGATGATATAAATGATAAAATTTACAAAGTTGCCATTAAAGAAATAAAAAAAAATCCAGAGGATATTGAAACTTTTATTCAACTTATTCTATTGGCGCGAAATTTTGAGCGGGCTGGTGATCATATTGTTAACATTGCGCGTCAGGTTCATCAAATCGTAACGGGAGAAGATCTCAAAGCTTCAAGTTAGGAAGAGGGTAATGTCCAAATTAAAGAGCCTGATACTTTTGGTTGAAGATGAGATTAACCAAATAGAATTACTTCGCTATAACTTGGAAACCGAGGGCTACAAAGTGGCTGTTGCCATGGATGGAGAAGAGGGAGTGCTAAAGGCCTTAGAATTGAAGCCTGATTTAGTTTTGCTTGATTGGATGTTACCAAAGGTTTCAGGTATTGAAGTGTGCCGACAAATAAGAAGAAATAAAGACATAAAAGAAACACCTGTAATTATGTTAACTGCGCGATCAGAGGAGGATGATAAAATTCGAGGGCTTGATGTCGGCGCAGACGATTTCGTCACAAAACCTTATTCAGTGGTGGAGTTACTTTCTCGGGTAAAAGCTGCCTTGCGCAGACCCCGTGCCAGTATTATTTCAGATACCATTGTTTCTGGAATTTTAACGATTAGTACAATAGAGCACAAAGTCTTTGTTGATAAAATTGAGGTGGTCCTTGGGCCGACAGAATTTAGGCTTTTAATGACCTTCATGAAACAGCCAGGTAGAGTATATAGCAGAGATCAATTGTTGGATATGGTTTGGGGGATTTCGGCAGATATTGACACTCGCACAGTTGATGTGCATGTGGGGCGCTTGAGAAAAGTAATTGATTCTAAAAGTGGTAAAAAATTGATTAGAACAGTGCGAGGCTTTGGTTATGCACTTCAAAATCTCTAGAGTAAGTTTATTAACCCACCGTCATGAAAACGGGTACTGCCTAGCGGTTCAACAAGCCCGCAGCATGAGTATCGAGGATCAACTGAGTATTTTGATGTTTTTGAAGGGCCGATGCTGGGCACAAGTTAGAGGATGGTCCTTCAATAGCTTCCTTTACAGCGAACGCTTTTCGGCCATCTAGAACCGTACAAATAATTGATTTTGCTTTAAGTATTTGTCTAATGCTCATAGTAATGGCTTCAAGCGGTACATCAGCTAAGGTTTTGAACCAACCTTCAGTGACTTGTTGCTCTCTACATCTCTGATCTAAAGAGACGCTAATAAATGGTAAGTTTGTTCCGGTAATGGCGGCTTGTGCCCCAGCTTCCTTACTGGTCGGAAATATATTTATATTCAATTATGGCTCCCATACAACTTTGTCACTTACTTATCCAATTAGGTTTCGAGCAGAATAAACAGAGCTGTAGCAAATAGTAATGTTGCAAGCAAATACTCAACAAATGTTCTAAGTTTTTTATTTTGAATGTGTCTTCGGATTAAAGAACCAAATACGGCCCAAGGAGCGATTGATAACGGGCAAATAATTAAAGCAATCGTAGCAATAACAAAAATTGAAATAAATAAATCAGAATCTGTTTTAAGAAATCCCGAAGCAGCCGCGGTGGAGATTGTCCAAGCTTTCGGATTAAATAATTGAAATAAAGCAGCTTCAATAAATTTTAAAGGTCTCGCTTTTTCGTTTTTTATGCCTTCGAAGGCCCCAATCAATTGATAGGATAAATAGAGAAGATATAAGACACAAATAAATTTAAGAACAATTTGAATTTCTGGGTAGGTTTGGAAAATTTTTCCAAAGCCAAGGCATACAAGGGTAAGCTGCAAAATATGGCCAAGTGTTATTCCTATCATATGAGGAATCGTTTTCATGAAACCAAATTTTAACCCAGACGCGAGCACCATAGAATTATTTGGGCCTGGAGTGACATACATAACAAAATAAAATGTAATCAACGCAAAAATAAAATTTAAATCGATCCCTGGCATAAAGTTGTGTGCTCTAGTTTTTAGTTTTACTTTGTGTGTTCTAATTTAAAAGAATCAGTTATAGGTTTTGTTACGTTAATAAATGAGGGTAAACAATGCCAAGCGCATATCTAGTTATGGACACAAAAATCCATGACTCCGTACTATATGAAAAGTATAAAAAGTTGGCTAAACCAATTATTGAGCGTTTTGGTGGTGAGTATCTTGTTCGGGGAGGCGCTCTTCATATTGATCAATCAGAGCTTTGGTCTCCCTCGCGTTTAGTTTTAATAAAGTTTGAGAGTGTCGAGGTTGCTAAGAGTTTCTTATCAAGTGAAGTATATCGACCTGTAAAAGCAATTAGGCTTAGTGCATCTGAAGCAACAATCTCAATTGTTGAAGGTTTATAGTTATTTCGCCTATTTGAGAGAATTTTTATTAAAATCAGTCAAATTCATTTTGCCTAACTATCATTAATGACGGTTCTGGGGTCTATTGTCCCCAAATAGTACTTCTATAAAACCAGCTGATAATATAAAGGCGGCGCCTAGCCACTGAACAATAAACATCTTTTCTGATGGTACCAATATAGAAGCACTGATTATTGCAATGATGACTTCCGACATCATTAGTATTCCTACTCTACCAGGAAATAGGTATTTTGACACTTCAAAGATTATCATAAATCCGGGCAATAGAACGATGACTGACCAAAGTGTAGCCGTCGGTAATGCGAGCTTTATGGCACTTAAGGTTGGAAATGGCTCCTGGTAGACAAAAATCGCAAAGATGGAGGATAAAAGGGCAGTTGCGATATAAACAGATGTTGTCATTGGTATAAGTGAAATACTCGGCCATCTTGCAAGAGCTGCTATTCCGATAGACCAGAATATACCCGACAGCAAACCAAAAAGATCTCCAATACTGAGCGGATTATCACTTTCATTGCTTTGCGAAACTAGCAAGAAAAGTCCAATAAGCGCAACGAACATTGCCACAAAACGTGCCTTGGTGAATCGCTCTGATAACCATATTATCCCTATAATGGTGGACCAAATGATATTTAAGTAAAATAAGAGGGTAGCTCTTATCACAGTAGTTTCCATGAGAGCATTTGCATAAAGCGTGAACGCCATTCCAATCATGATGGCAGAAAACCCAAGTGGTCGAAGGTCTCCTCTTATCTTTTTCGACTTAATCGCAAGAAGTGGGCATAGTAGAACTAATGGACAAGCATTGAATATTACAACACTCCAGGACCCAGTAATACCATAGGTCTCAATTGTTCGAAGAGGAAACCAATACATACCCCATACTGCGGCGCCCAGGAAGATCACAAAACTTAAAGTTTTGTCCGAGAATTTAGTGTCAATCATAAGTTGTATTGTCTCCAACAGCCAACTGCATTTTTAGTAGCTTACTAAACTTTGATAGAGAGGCCGAGTAAAGCTTGCTATTTAATATTTTCCACAAAAAAATTATTTAAAGTCTTTTTGTTAGTTTGGAGAACGTTTTAAATTTTCTTTCTGCTATTCGTGTGCTTTTTGTTTTGGTAAGTTGTATCACGCACCTTTCCATAGTTGTATCTCAGTTCGTGTAAGTGGAGCGAGCCCTTTAATAGCATCACTCAGTTTTTCAGCAATCATAATAGTTGGACTATTTGTGTTCCCATTTGTGACTTCCGGCATAATTGAAGCGTCTACAACTCGGAGTCCTTTAATTCCATAAACCTGCCCAGAAGAATTCACTACAGCGTTGCGATCAGTCGCCGCGCCCATTTTAGCCGTGCCTGATAGGTGCCACTGGCTAGAAACATTTGCCGATAAAATATGTTCAAGGTCTTTTTTGGAGTTAGTATTTGAACCTGGAAAAATTTCCAACCCCTTCAAATTTGCAAAGGCTGGTTGGTTTACAAGATTTCTTACCAGACCTATTCCCTTAATGAGAGCCTCTCGATCACGTGGGTCCTCCAAGTAATTCACTAAAATGTTTGGGGGGATGTTAGGGTCTCCGGACTTCAGTGTTAATGCGCCTTTGCTATATGGTCTCATTAGACCAAGGTGTATTGAAAATGCATGCTGTTTTAGCGGCTTCCAATCTTCAAAGTTTACACCAAGTGGTAAAATAGTAAGTTGTAAATCGGGGTATTCAAGAGTTGAATCTGACCTAATACAGCCTACCACTTCAAATAGGTTCGATGATGGAAGACCTTTCTTGGTAAGAACCCAGCTCGCCCCCAGAGCTAATCGAGGAAGAAGTTTGGTTTGTGGCCAAATCGAGACTGGTTTGGCACACTTAAATTTTAATATGAAGTCAGGATGATCATTTAGATTTTGACCAACTCCTGGCAAATTCTTGAGCACCTTTATTCCTAAGCTTTCCAAATGTGCTTTTGGTCCAATTCCCGATAGCATTAAGATTTTTGGGCTGCCGACCGCCCCAGCACTTAAAATTACCTCCTTTCTCGCTATTGCCTCTACAATTGTACCGTCATTATTTTCATATAAAATACCCACTGCTTTCTCATTCTCAATCAAGACTTTGTGTACGTTACCGCCGGAAACAACTTCAAGGTTTGAGCGCTTGCACGCGCCGTCAAGATAGGCTCTTGCCGTACTCCAACGTTCACCTTTAAAAATAGTGCTATCGAGGACACCAAATCCTTCTTGCTTGTAGCCGTTGATATCCATAGTTCTTTCATAACCAGCTTCTTCGCCAGCTTGTAGAAACGCAAGATCAATGGGGTTTGTTGGCACTGGCCTTTTTACTTTCGTTGGACCATCTCCACCACGAAACTCATCTTTCCCATTGCTATAACCTTCCATCTTTTTGAAATAGGGCAGTACGTCCGCGTAACTCCAGCCATCACACCCTAATTGCTGCCAGTTTTCAAAATCCAAGGCGTGACCTCTAATAAAAACCAAGCCGTTTATTGCTGAAGAGCCCCCAAGTGTTTTTCCTCTAAAATGGGTTAAGGTACGATTATCTAAGTGAGGTTCTGCTGCCCCAGTAAAAAACCAATTGGTGTTTTTATTTTGAAGGTTAGCGACGCATGCGGCAGGTATTTTCTCGTTTAAAGCTTTTATTCCCAATGGGTTATTCGCCTTACCTGCTTCGACCAATAACACTTTGATATTCGATTGTTCTGTTAGACGGCTAGCCAAAACGCAACCTGCTGATCCTGCACCTACAATAATATAGTCAAAACTCACTTTATTCACCTCAATTAAGAGCGCTTTTTTTAATGCCTTCACGTTAATGAGACGAGTTGTTAAATTCTTAATCTTGATACGCTCTGAATTATACTTTTTTTTCATTTTCGTTCGCAAGCAAGAACGAAGTAAGATGAAACTCCACTTCATCTAGCACTTACGCACTTAGCATGGGTTTAAGTTGCAAGCTAGCTCTTACAAAGATACCAGTTATACTTATTCGTAACTGCCTCGCAACCCTTTTGGCATTTTTTATGTTAATGCCAGGTTTCAATTTGTACTAAAGGTTATTATGAATTCTTAGGTGGCAGGCGGTCTGTTTTCGGTGACGCTTATTCTTGTTGGGAATATTGGTGTGGAGAACTTCTGAAGCAAAGGAAAGCCAAATTTGACAGACATTATGAAAATACGAACAGTTATTAGTTGAATTAATTGTAAAAATGAGTAGGGAAATGTTAAGAATAATTTTGACTATAAATTTGGAAAAATGCGATGACAGAAAATTCAGAGTTACCTCTAACTAGTGCACATTGGGGAACCTATCGGGCTCGGGTGGGTAATGGGCGAGTTGAGGAATTAATAGCATTTGAGCATGATAACGATCCCTCTCCAATAGGTAGTGGGATTATAGATGTGCAACACGGTCCTACTCGAGTTGATACGCCAATGGTTAGGGAAAGTTGGTTAAAAGAGGGACCAAATACAAATAACCATTTGCGCGGGGTCGAGCCGTTTATTTCAGTCAGCTGGGATGAAGCAGAACGACTGGTAGCGAAAGAATTAACCCGAGTGACTAATGATTTTGGTAACGAGTCAATATTTGCTGGATCATATGGCTGGTCGAGTGCTGGACGCTTTCATCACGCCCAGAGTCAGCTGCATAGATTTTTAAACTGTATTGGTGGTTATACTAAATCAAAATTTACCTATAGCTTTGCCGCTGCGGAAGCGATGGTCCCCCATATTTTAGGTAGTTTTCGGGCTTTTCTAGATACCTGCACGAGCTGGGACTCAATAATTAACAACACTGAGCTATTTGTTTGTTTTGGAGGGGTGCCGCTTAAAAATGGTCAAATTTGCCAGGGCGGTACGGGCCATCATTATCAAAAAGAGAAGCTTATTGCTGCAGCTGAGGCAAAGATTTCATTTGTAAATATTAGTCCACTTCGTTCTGATTTGTTATCGGACATTGGTGGAACTTGGTTGTCACCAAGACCCAACACTGACACAGCACTCTTGTTAGGAATCGCCCACGTGCTTTACACAGAGGGTCTAGCTGATCTTGATTTTCTTGATCGTTATACTGAAGGTTTTGACAAATTTATTCCTTATTTGTTGGGTGAAACTGATGGTATCCCCAAAACAGCCAATTGGGCAGCAGATATTTGCGATATATTTGAAAGTGAAATTACATCATTAGCAAGGCAGATGGCTGCCAATAGAACGATGATTTCTGTAAGTTGGTCGCTTACCCGTCAGGATCATGGAGAGCAACCTTTCTGGGCGGCTATAGCCGTTGCTGCAATGTTGGGCCAAATAGGTCTTCCTGGGGGTGGTTTTGGCTTTGGTTATAGTGCTGTTAATCATATAGGCGGACAATTTACTATTCCGCCCGCTGTACCGTTTCCTCAAGGAGAAAATTTAGTTAAAAGTTTTATTCCAGTAGCTCGAATTAGTGATTTATTGCTTAATCCGGGTAAATCATTCGATTTTGATGGCGTGGAATATCAGTATCCTGATACTAAACTAATGTATTGGGCTGGAGGCAATCCATTTCATCATCATCAAGATCTGAATCGGTTGATGAAAGCTTGGAAAAAACCAGAAACAATTATTTGTCATGAGTGGTGCTGGAACTCGCTAGCTAAGCGTTCCGATATAGTACTACCGTGTACCACTCCTCTGGAACGAGAGGATATTGCCCTTACACCTCGTGATCCATATGTTATCAAAATGTCGAAATTAACGGAGGCTTTTGGTCAAAGTCGAGATGATTTTGAAATTTTTAAACGTATAGCGCGGGTGATGGAGGTAGAACTCAAATTTACAGAGGGGCGAAGCTCTGAAGATTGGCGCAGATGGATATACGATGGAACTCGCGAAAATGCACGGTCATTGGATCAAGAAATGCCAACATACAGTCAATTTCTAAACGACGGATGGTTTAAGTTTAAGGCACCGGAGCATTCGACTATTATGTTAGAAGATTTTCGTTCCGATCCAATAAAGAACCCGCTTAAAACCCCTAGCGGGAAAATAGAAATTTTTTCTGAAACCGTTTCAAACTTTAACTATGATGACTGTCCGGGGTTCCCTTTTTGGAGGGAACCTTGCGAATGGTTAGGGGATGGTAATAAGGAGTATCCACTACATCTTATCTCCAACCAACCTAAGGATAAATTACATTCGCAGCTTGATCATGGAAGCGTGAGTCAATCTCTTAAAGTTAATGGTCGAGAGGCAATATATATTCATCCTGATGATGCGGCGTCTAGAAGTTTGGAAAATGATGACTTAGTGCAAGTTTTTAATTCTCGTGGTGCCTGCTACGCTAGTGTGAAACTGGATAACAATCTGCGCGAAGGCGTGGCTCAAATGAGTACAGGAGCTTGGTATGATCCAGTTGATCCTTCGGATGATGCCAGTCCGTGTAAAAATGGAAATCCTAATGTACTCACTCCTGACAAAGGAACATCGCGCTTGGGGCAGGGGCCAATAGCTCACTCATGTATGGTCGAAGTTAGCAAGTGTGAAGGTGCCGTAGATACTGTTACTGCCTATGAACCGCCAATCATTATTCGTTAGTCTGCATTATTCATACTTTTGGCCTTTTTTAAAATAAGATAAGGAAAGAAATGAATTTACAAGAAGATAAGGACTTAAAAAATACGGTTGGAATAAGTGCTCGGCGTTTTGAAGAGTCTCCTTTTTTGGAGAGGCAAGATACTGCCCAGATGGTCCGTGGTGTATATGCAAATAGGTTTTTAGCCGTTTATAATGGAGAAGATCCAATAGAAAAATATTGGACCTTGCGAACACGTGCCGCCATGTTTGATGTTCCGGAGAAACCAATAGAGATTTCAGGTCCAGACGTAGTCCCTTTTCTAGAAAAGGTGCTTACCAGAAGAGTAAGTACGATGCAGATTGGAAGGGGCTATTATGCTTTAGCCTGCACGCCTCAAGGGGGTATCTTTATGGATGGGGTTGTCTTTAAGCTGGACGACCAAAAATTTTGGTATGTGCAAGCTGATGGCCCGTTTGAAACTTGGTTGCTTGCTCACAGTGGTGGCTTTGAAGTAAAGATCTGCGACCCTAAATCTCGGGTTTTGCAGATACAAGGTCCGGCCTCTTTAGATATTATGCATGCTGCTTCGCAAGGACGAATTGATGAAAATATGGCTTATTTTCGATCTGGATATTTTGATTTAGGAGGGCAGATTTTATTTGTCTCAAGGACGGGTTTTACAAATGAGTTAGGATTTGAGGTTTATACGGAGGGCAATAAAACTGATCATCTAAAACTTTGGGATCATTTAGTAGCAAGTGGAAAACCTTATGGTATGGAGGTTTCTTCGACTAGAGCTCTCACAATCAGAAGGATAGAAGGAGGCATTCTTGGAAACCTAACTGATATGGATATAACGATGACACCATATGAGGCTGGCCTGGGATCGTTTGTTAACTTAGATAAGGGCGATTTTATTGGGCGCGAGGCTCTTATCGGACGCGACCAGCGCTCTTTGCTGGTAGGTATAACTTGTACCACCGCTATCCCAAGCTCAGGATCTGTGATACTCTCTGAAGAGACAGTGGTCGGGTATATTACTGCTGGCGTTCCTTCCCCAACTCTTGGAATTGGAGTTGGATTTGCTCGGTTCAACGAAGCTGATGATTGGATTGGGAGGAACCTTCACATAAAGCTTCCTGATTCTAGCGTACATTCCTGCAAGGTTGTTGAGTTACCGTTTTTTGATAAAGAAAAAGCAATTGTAAAAGGTAATGACCGTACAATTCCTGAAAGAAACTGGGCAACACTGCCAACTTAGCAATACTTTTTATATGAGAGGATTTTAACAATGAATCGACGAACTCCAAGGCCTCGAAGATCCTTTATTTTTACACCCGGTCTTAAACCAGAGATGTTTCCAAAAGCATTAGATTCGGGAGCTGATATGGTTTGTATTGAGCTTGAGGATGGAATCGCTCCACAAGATAAAGCAGAGGCGCGCGTGTGCGCTTTAAAATTGTTTGAGGAGCCTCAAGCTGATGATGGTGTTGAAAGGATTGTTCGGATTAACTCCATGCGCGAGAGGTTTGGAATAGATGATGTGCAAGCGGTTTTGGAAACTAATACTCCTCCTCCAAGTTTAATGATGCCAAAAGTGCGTACTCCAGATGAAGTAAAAATACTTGATCAGCTATTAACAGAGCGGGGGCATCTGACTCAGCTACACGTAATAATTGAAACAAACGAAGGACTTGAGGCAGCTCATGATATCGCTCACAGCAGTCCCCGTATTGAGGCTCTTTTTTTTGGGGGAATAGACATGGCGGCTGAGTTGAGATGTAAGAATGGATGGGATCAAATGCTTTACGCTCGATCTCGTGTTGTGCATGCAGCTGCGTCTGCTGGCCTAGACGTAATTGATGTCCCATATCTTGACTTAGCTGATCTCGATGGAATGAAAATTCTCGCGCAGCAAGCCAAGGACCTTGGTTTTGCAGGGAAGGGATCAATTCACCCAAAGCAAATAGCCCCCTTAAACAAAATTTTTACACCTTCTGATGAAGAAATATCACGAGCAAGACGAATAATAAAAACGTTTGAGGACGCAGAAACCGGCCTTGTGGTTATTGATGGAAAATTAATTGAAAAGCCAGTAATGCGCGAGATGTATCGTATAGTATCGATAGCTGAGAAACTAGGACACTGATAGGAGAACTAGTGCGATAGGTTATGTAATGGTTGGAACGAATAAACTGACACAGGCGATTAAGTTTTATGATATTTTACTCAAGCCTGTTGGGTTGATTAGGGTGGATACCACAAATGACTTGATTGCATCTGCGCCAGAAGAAGCTCCTAAATCTACAGAGTTTTATGTTTGTAAGCCATTTGATCAAAATGTGGCGACCTATTTAATGGATTAGAACACATCACTACATTTTTCTGAAACTGTTTTAATTTTAAATTGAATTGATTACAGCTTATCTAATTATAATTATGATTCGTTTTTAAAGGGCAGTGTTTTTGAGCCGTTGACCAATAAAAATTGGTTTTTTAAAATCGTAAGTTCCATAATTATATCCGTGTAACTTAATAAATTAAAAGTGATGGCATTTAGGTTGATTGTTTTAATTATTTAAGAATGAGTTTCTTCTCAGAAACGCTTAAGACAGAGTGATATTTTTATCTTCCTAAAAATCCTTTTAATAAATACAAACTATCCATCATAAAAATGATTCTATAACTCTTTGTTAAGCTGCATTTTAATAAATCTGTCTAACCTATTAATAATGTGGAGCATTCGAATAATAAGAATATTTTAAAATTTAATAAAACTTTTAGATTTTTTTTTTTTTTTGAAGTAAGTTTTTAGGCACCTAAATAAGTTAAATAAGTCAACAGAAAAATTTTAAAATTTTGTAAAAAAAATTATTGACCAGGAGTACTAAAATACGGCATCAAGAGTGTCTGGAGATGTTCGGCCCCAGTATTTAGTTACTAAAGTAGCGCTTTCCACTAGATGTAGTAGTTAAGTCGCAGCAGTCGAAAGTTGAGTTTTGATCGTAAAAATTACAAATAGTATCAAATTATAATAGTTTAAACACAGGCAGCTGAGGATATATTTATGCAGATAGAACGACATTTTACCACCAAGGAAAACGCAGCCTATGGGAATATAGAGTTTCGTAAGATAAGATCAGAAATACGTAACCCCGACGGATCCGTAGTTTTCGAATTATCTGATGTCGAAGTGCCTGCGAACTGGAGCCAAGTTGCCTCAGATGTTTTAGCCCAGAAATATTTTAGAAAAGCTGGCCTTCCGGCCGTATTAAAACGGGTCAAAGAAAAGGATGTGCCAAGTTTTTTATGGCGGTCTGTAGCTGACGAAGAAAAACTTAGCGCCTTACCCTTTGAAGAGCGCTATGTGGGAGAGAGTTCTGCGAAACAGGTTTTTGATCGGTTGGCAGGAGCTTGGGCCTATTGGGGTTGGAAAGGTGGTTATTTTAGCTCAGAATCTGGCGCTAAAGCTTATTACGACGAAATGCGCTTCATGTTAGCCAGCCAAATGGGGGCACCAAACTCGCCGCAGTGGTTTAATACTGGACTGCATTGGGCGTATGGAATTGATGGGCCTGGGCAAGGACATTATTATGTGGACTTTGAAACAAAAAAGTTAACAAAATCAAAATCAGCCTATGAGCATCCGCAGCCGCACGCTTGTTTCATTCAATCAGTTAGTGATGATCTCGTGGGTGAGGGTGGCATAATGGATTTGTGGACACGAGAAGCCCGACTATTTAAATATGGATCAGGAACTGGCACGAACTTTTCGACGTTACGAGGGTCCAAAGAAAGTTTATCAGGAGGTGGAAGCTCCTCAGGACTAATGTCGTTTCTACGCATAGGGGATAGAGCCGCAGGTGCAATCAAGTCAGGTGGAACGACTCGCAGGGCCGCAAAGATGGTTATATGCGATATGGATCACCCAGATATTGAGGACTTTATTAATTGGAAAGTTGTCGAGGAACAAAAAGTTGCCTCTTTGGTGGCAGGTTCAAAGCTCCATGAGCAGCAACTCAATGAAATATTTAATGCGATTCAGAGTTGGGATGGTAAAGAAAAGGATGCGTTTGACCCAAAGGCCAACAGTAGCTTGAAAAGTGCTATAAAAGCGGCCCGAGGTAAAATGATACCGGAAACATACATCAAGCGAATACTTCAATATGCCCAGCAGGGGTATTCATCGATAGAGTTTCCCACATATGATACTGATTGGGATTCTGAAGCTTATTTAAGTGTATCAGGTCAAAACTCCAATAACTCAGTACGCGTTACGGACAATTTCCTCAAAGCCGTAAGAGAAAATACGGATTGGGAACTAGTGAGAAGAACCGACGGCAAAGTAGCAAAAACTGTGAGTGCACGTGAACTTTGGGATCAAATTGGACATGCGGCTTGGGCCTGTGCTGATCCAGGAATACAATTTCATGATACGATTAACTCTTGGCATACTTGTATCAACGATGGTGAAATTCGTGGTTCAAACCCCTGCTCGGAATACATGTTTCTGGATGATACGGCTTGTAATCTTGCTTCTATGAACCTCCTCACTTTTCTAAAATCAGGCAAGTTTGATATAGATGGCTTTGAATATGCCACTAAAGTCTGGACATTAACTCTAGAAATTTCAGTTTTGATGGCACAGTTCCCAAGTAAGGAAATTGCCAAGCGTTCCTACGAGTACAGAACATTGGGACTTGGATATGCCAATATTGGTGCGCTGCTGATGAACATGGGCTTTAGCTACGATAGTGAAGAAGGTCGATCATTGTGTGCCGCAATAACCTCTGTTCTAACGGGTGTTTCTTATGCAACCTCGGCTGAAATGGCACAGTTGCAAGGACCCTTCAGTGGGTATGAGAGGAATGCCTCGAACATGCTTCGGGTAATTGCAAACCATAGAAACGCCTCATATGGCAACGATAAAGGCTATGTGGATTTAGATGTAAATCCAGTGCCGTTGGATATCAAAAGCTGCCCAGATAAAGCTCTTGTCGAGAGAGCTAAGCTAGCTTGGGATTGTGCCTTAAAGTTGGGGAAAGAGAATGGATTTAGAAATGCACAGGTGTCTGTAATAGCCCCAACTGGTACAATAGGGCTAGTCATGGATTGCGATACAACAGGTATTGAACCTGATTTTGCTCTGGTTAAGTTTAAAAAGTTAGCAGGTGGGGGGTATTTTAAGATTATTAACAGATCAGTACCGTCTGCACTTAAGAATCTGGGCTATCCGTCTCATCAAATAGAAGAAATAATCAGCTATGCTGTGGGTCATGGAACTCTCAATAATGCTCCAGTGATAAATTCTACCTCTCTTATTGGGCATGGGTTTGGTGATGCCGAATTAAAAAAAATTGCGACTGCGCTGCCATCAGCATTTGATATTAAGTTTGTATTTAATCAGTGGACACTAGGTGTAGATTTTTGTACTGGAACACTTGGAATTCCAAATGAAAAACTAAATGACCCGAGTTTTGATCTTCTACGTCATTTAGGTTATTCCAAATCTGATATAGAAGCTGCTAATAATCATGCTTGTGGTACAATGACTTTAGAGGGTGCACCACACCTCAAAAAAGATGATTACTCTGTATTTGATTGTGCTAATCCGTGTGGGAAAACAGGAAAAAGATATTTATCCGTAAACAGTCATATTCATATGATGGCAGCGGCTCAGAGTTTTATTTCTGGTGCTATTTCAAAGACAATAAATATGCCAAATGATGCATCTATAGAGGACTGTAAGAAAGCATATGAGTTGAGTTGGTCGTTGGGAGTCAAGGCTAACGCTCTTTATAGAGATGGATCAAAGTTATCGCAGCCATTATCAGCATCGTTAATAGACGAAAGTGATGATATCGAAACTATATTGGAAGAAACGCCTCATGCAGACAGGCCACTCGTCCTTGCAGAGAAAATAATTGAAAAAATTATTGTTAAAGAAGTTTCTCAAGGTAGATTAAAACTCCCAGAAAGACGGAAAGGTTATACCCAAAAGGCGATGGTAGGGGGTCACAAAGTTTATTTGAGAACTGGTGAATATAAAGAAGGTAAGCTTGGTGAAATCTTTATAGATATGCATAAAGAAGGCGCAGCTTTCAGGGCTATGATGAATAACTTTGCTATAGCTATCTCTGTTGGTTTACAATATGGCGTGCCTTTGGAGGAATTTGTAGAAGCATTTACATTCACTCGTTTCGAGCCAGCAGGAATGGTTCAAGGCAATGATTCCATAAAAAATGCAACCTCGATTTTGGATTATATTTTTAGAGAGTTAGCAGTTTCGTATTTGGACAGAACAGATCTAGCCCATGTTAAACCCGAAGGTGAATCATTTAGTGAATTAGGACGTGGTAATGATGAGGGAGTGAGAAATTTTACTGAGGCTCAAGGCGAAAAACTTACAGAATCTATGCAGATGATAAGACAAATTTCGTCCTCTGGTTATTTAAGGAAACGGCTACCGCACGAGCTTCTAGCGTTACAAGAAAACTCAGTAAGCAACTGGAAACAAAAAGATAATAGCGTTTCTTCGGATTCTGCCAAAGTGGTGGTAGATCAACAGGAAAGTTTGATTGAAGGACGTGCTTCTACAGAGTTGATAGACGAGAGAGTAAAAGCAAAAATGCAAGGATATGAGGGTGATCCTTGCGGCGATTGTGGGAATTTCACGTTAGTTCGTAATGGGACTTGCATGAAATGTAACACCTGTGGTGGTACAACTGGATGTAGTTAAGGAAATAAAAATTGCGAGATACTAATAACTTTTGCAGGAACAGCCGCTTAAAGTTCTGCAAAGGTTAAATGAATTCTTGTGAGGGACTTTAAAAATTACACGCCACGTGCGAGTGCGACTACACCGGTACGCGCCAATTCTAAAAGACCCAGTGGTTGCATTAATTCGGTAAATGCGTCAATTTTTTCAGATGATCCTGTTAATTCAAAAGTAAAACTATTTAGTGTGCTATCTACAACATTTGCCCTAAATACATCTGCTAGTCTGAGAGCTTCTACTCTTTTTTCGCCATTGCCCTTTACTTTTAGGAGCGCCAACTCGCGCTCAACAGGCCGGCCTTCCATAGTCAAATCGTTTACCTGGTGTACTGGAACTATTCTACCGATTTGGGCTTTAATTTGCTCGATGATAGCTAGGGTTCCAATCGTCACTATTGTTATCCTTGACTTTTTCCCAGTAGGGTCAACTTCTGCTACCGTTAAACTATCGATATTGTAGCCTCTACCAGAGAACAACCCAATAACTCGCGCTAATACACCGGCTTCATTGTCAACAAGTATTGTTAGGGTGTGGGGTACAGGAACATCGCTTATTGGATTTCTAATATTATAGGCACTTTTGCTATTTGTTCCCTTTTTGAGACTTAGTTCGGCCATTAAGGATCCTTTTATATTCATTAAAATATATTTAGTTTTTTGATATTGCTAAACTAAAACAGCACCACCGCTTTCGATAGCACCTTCTATATTCTTATCGCCTAAAATCATTTCATTATGAGCTTTTCCGGACGGGATCATTGGAAAGCAATTTTCATGTCGTTCAACAAGGCAGTCAAATATAACTGGGCCTGGGTACTCAAGCATTTCCATAATTGCATGATCTAGATCAGCTGGTGAGTTACATCGAATTCCTTTAATACCATATGCTTCTGCCAATTTGACAAAATCAGGAAGAGCATCTGACCAACTGTGCGAATAGCGCTCGCCATGAAGTAGCTCTTGCCACTGCCGTACCATTCCAAGGCGCTCATTGTTTAGAATAAACTGTTTGACTGGTAACATATACTGGACTGCTGTTCCCACCTCTTGCATGTTCATTAGCCAACTAGCCTCACCCGCTACATTTATTACTAACGATTTTGGATGAGCTATTTGTACACCAATAGACGCTGGTAAACCATAACCCATCGTTCCAAGGCCTCCTGATGTCATCCATCTCTTTGGTTCCTGAAAGTCTAAATATTGAGCTGCCCACATTTGATGTTGACCAACTTCAGTAGTGATATAACGATCTTTATTTTTTGTGAGCTCTT
>Ga0209425_10001966_pt1 | contig 23466 bp, 22 predicted proteins | sample COG_05_FD_184749 | JGI IMG/M metagenome (GOLD analysis project Ga0209425, IMG submission 184749) | Pelagic Microbial community sample from North Sea - COGITO 998_met_05 (SPAdes) (version 2) | ecosystem: Environmental > Aquatic > Marine > Neritic zone/Coastal water | place: Helgoland, sampling...
ATGCTGGAACATAAGGATCTACTATATCAACAAGATCAAAAGAATATGGACTAGTGAAAAAAGTAATCCCTGCTGCATCGCAAGCATCTTTGAGATGTGGTGTCCAACTCAAGTCGACTTCTGCGTCCCGATAAACCTCAAAAACTGTTTTCGACCATTTTGCCTGATGAGACAACTGTGTACCAAGATTACGGAATCCGAAGTCGCTGACAATAGTTTCCGCCTTGAAATGTTGAAATTTCGCAGCGTCTGCACCGGCTTCCGCCGCCAAGTAAATGAGACCCTTAGCCCGCTCAAGATCACCGTCATGGTTTGCTGCAATATCTGCGATAAAGTATGTTGGATAATTATCACCTATAATTTTCCCATTAATTACCAGTTCACGCTGAGGTTTATTCATCTAGATACTCCTGTGCTGCAATATCTATTTGTGATTCAAAAGTAGGCAATACAAAACCAAATGTACGTTCAAAACGTGTGCTGTCCATTCGCATATCTACAGGACGACGAGCGTGAAACTCAACATCCTTTGAACTGCAAATAGTCATTAAGTTACTTTCGAGCCCAAGACGATCTGAAAGAGCTTCCGCCAGGTACGCCTTACTAGCACCATTTTTACATCCCAAATTGAATATACCAGTGTGACGTTTGCGAATTGCTAATTCGATTCCATTGCATAATGTTTGGACATGAAGACCACTAAATTTAACATCATAAAAAACTGAAATTTCTTTTCCAGATCGCAACGAACTAATAATCCAATCACTTAAACTTACACGCCCTTTACAGAAACTTTTTCCAAATAAATTAGTTCTTAGAATAGTGCCAGGTATAGTCAATGCCAAATATTCTCCTGCTATTTTTGTTAAAGAATAGTAATTCATCGGTGAAACATTATCTTCAGTATGTGGACCAATACCATCATAAACCTGGTCTGTCGATAAATGTATCAAATGGCAATGAGGATTTCTCGACTTAATCCAATTCACAATATTCTCTACTGTGTGTGCATTTATAAGAAAAGCCTGTTTAGGGTTTTTCTCACAAAAATCAACATCTGTGAGTGCGACCAAATTAACTATCACATCAGGTTGAATTTTTTCCAGAAACGTCGCTGTATCTTTTTTACATGTAAGATCAACCTGATTTTGTGATTCACCACTGAGGCTATGCGTATAAACATTATATCCACGTGAGCGTAGATAGGGACATAAAGCACTTCCCAAAAAGCCAGTTGAACCAAGCAATAAGATCTTCATGTCTAATTCATTCTGCATGCAATAATTATTTATTATAATTTAATGCTTTAAAAACAAGTTCCGCTCGAGTCCAGTCTTCTAAAGTATCAATATCAACCACTCTCCAATTTGGTATAGGTATTCCCAAACCATCTGTGTGCATATTTTTGTGCTCTAACCAAGCTGATACCTTACCCCAATAGAACTGTCCAGCATCATGAAATGATTTTTCTAAATCTTGTGTTCGCGTTAATTCATATTGTGGGTTGTAAAATTGCATTTCACCAGTAGGTAATTGTCTCATTGCCCTCTGAATAGGATGGGGATATTCTGTAACTGGATATACAAAATTTGAATCACTTTTTATTGCCAATTCAAGTGACAAATTAATATCATCTTTATCAATAAATGGTGTACATGGATAAATACAACAAGCATATTCGACAAGCCATCCTAATTCGATACAATTTTTTATGGTGTCGGCAATTACAGGCACTGTAGATGTATAATCATCTGCTAAACTAGAAGGTCTCATAAAAGGTATTTCTGCACCCCAGGCCTTTGCTATATCAGCAATTTCACTATCATCCGTTGATACAATAATATGGTCAAATAGGCCTGATTCTCTGGCAGCAATAATGGCCCATGCAATAATTGGCTTACCGCAAAATTGCTTAATGTTCTTTCGTGGAATTCGCTTGCTTCCTCCACGTGCAGGTATTACAGCTATTTTCATAAATTACTAATAATATGGCCAGTATTACTATTTTAGTATTTTTTCAATCCAGAAGAGAATGATTTTGTTTTTTATAATTTAATAAAGTTATTTAATTGTTAATCGAACATATTTTCTATCAACAATGAAACTCATTATGGAATGAGCGTTTATATTTTTAATATAGTGAGGCTTTATACTTTTTTTGTGCCACGCAGTGTATTTCTGAACAAAAATGATTCCTATCAAGAACAGATTGAAGTTCATCTATTTTTACACCAAAACCATTTTCGAAATTTTCAAGAATTTTTTTACTAACTTGGTTTCTCTGTAACGAAACCATGAACCCCCTATATAAATCCATAATATCTGTGCCAAATCTCCAATATGAAATTGGATCGACTCGAATGATTTCATGCATTATCTGGATTGATTTCTCAGTAAACAAATGAGTATGCCCTCCGGAAAGTTGTCTTGGAAAAACATTTTCTAATACATTCTCAATAATTACTGAAAGTGAAAACATAGGAACTGAATACATCAAATAATTCGCACTGCTTTTTTTGAATGCATCAAAAAACATATGTGGCAGTCTCAAGTGTTCAATAACACCTATAGCCGAAATAACATCCGCGTCTGAGCTTTCAATTTTTTTAAAGAAATCTCTTTCGTCTGCATATGAGAGAGGACTCTTACCATTAAGCAGTCTGATTTGTTGGTTACCGTATTCAACCATTGCTTTGTTGACGTCAATCCCTTCAGCATTAAGACCTCTTGAAATAGCTGCACTTACAAAATAACCACTCCCACAACCGATATCTAGAAGACGACTTATTTTAGATGTATTGATGGAATTTAGAAGAAAATCTATTTTTGGTATATAAATTTCTGAAACTCGTTTTTGATAATTATCATCAATATAGTTTGATGCATAATCATTACCATCTTCCTGAATATAAATTTTATCTATGAATGAGGTCGTATCTTCAAAGCATCCGTTCAAATGCTCGCAATTAGAACAGAAGCAATAATTAACTCCATGGGAAGTAAAATCGATTTCGCCGGGTAATTTACTTTTGCAAATCTTACAATTTAGCCTGTTTGGCTGACTTGAATATAATTTATTCTGATCTTCTGCTCTTTCCAATAGTTTTTGATTCTCATTAAAAAAATCCTTTTTAGAATCAAGATAAAAACTTGATGATTTTGAGTATATGTTTTTTGCTTTCATCAAATGACTAGTTCTTTGCAAGATTTATCGCTAACTAATTTTATTCTATGTGGTTTCATATCATTTGAAGAGATACAATCTCATCTACACTTAAAAAGTGTTTATTAGTGCCAGAATTATATTCAAAGCCCTCTTCTACTGGAACTCCTTTTTCATCCAACTTATTCACGGAAAAATCATTTCCACGGTCAATGAAAGTAATCGTAGGTCTTAACACATAGTGATCATGAAACTCTAATGTAAGATGAGAATCATCGATTGGACACATGACCTCATGTAACTTTTCACCAGGTCGGATGCCAATAATTTTATGAGTGAGACTAGGAGCCATAGCCTTCGCTAAGTCAACAACTTTAATCGATGGTATTTTTGGCACAAATATCTCGCCTCCATGCATACGTTCGAAGTTCTTCAGAACGAAATCAACACCTTGTTGCAAGGTAATCCAAAAACGTGTCATACGTATATCAGTTATAGGTAATTCGTTACAACCTTCAGCAATGATTTTCTGAAAATATGGGACTACTGAGCCACGCGAAGCAACAACATTTCCATAGCGGACAACGGCAAATCGAGTCTTATGTAAACCAACAGTATTATTAGCCGCAACAAATAACTTGTCCGAGACTAGCTTGGTCGCACCATATAGATTTATTGGATTTGCTGCCTTATCAGTAGATAAAGCAATGACCTTTTCAACATTTTGCATCAATGCCGCATGAATGACATTCTCCGCTCCATGTATGTTTGTCTTAATACATTCCATAGGATTATATTCGGCCGTTGGCACTTGCTTGAGAGCCGCGGCATGAATCACGTAATCCACGCCATTCATTGCTGTAACAAGACGTTCTCGATCCCGGACATCCCCTATAAAATAGCGCATACAATCTTGATTAAACTCCTGTTCCATCTCGAACTGCTTAAGCTCATCTCGAGAATATATAATCAACTTTTTGGGCTGGTACCGTTCTAGAAGCGTTTTAACATATTGTTTTCCAAAAGAACCCGTACCGCCTGTAATTAATATGCATTTATCATTAAACATTATTAATCTCGCTTTCTAAATATTTCTAATATTGTATTTATACACAAATAAACTTTATTGCAATTTCAATTCTGTATTTATCAATTCAGCTATTATTTCAGATGCTGATTTCTCACTTTTACCCATCGACCATATATTTTTGCAGTTTTCATTTACATCGTTATTCACTGAGTTCTGATGCATAGACAATAGTTTTCTTTCGAACTCTACATATTCAGCATTATAAATTACAGCATCCTCACATGAATTCACCACAACAAAATCATTCGGATATCCAGTATAATTACACGTCACAACGGGTTTGTTCATCATTAATGCTTCACAACGAACCGACGAATCAAATGCAACTACTAAATGTGTTTTTTTAACGTGGTCGTAGGTTTCACCTGGATTAGGTTTCAATACAATAATATTAGAATCTAATAAGACTTCATCAATATCATTAATTAACAAGGGGTTTTCAAACACCGCTCTATTAGGACGGCAACAGTATGCTATACGGAGATTCGCATGGTGCAATTGTAGACTGACAAGGTTATTTAAACCTACAATATACGCATCATGATTAGGTGCGCCAATTGAATCAGTGCAATTATATACTTGCTCAATAAATAAAATGTCATAGAGATTTGCAGAATCGCTATTAGTTTCACTAATGCGTTTATCTAGGCGAACTGAACCTGATGAAAATTTACCAATGCAGTTCATGTTAGTGAAATTGGTGAGTCTTCTAGCTGTCCAAGCTGCATAATAATCTGCATAAATATAATTATTATATGAGGCATTAAGATTAACACGCCCACCATTTTGAATTAATAACAATCTATCAACACCATTTGACGTGTATATGAAATGCCGATATGGACTAAACCCATTATCATGTGCACTTACAAGCAAATCTATTTTAGTACCTTCAATCATCGTTAAATGCTTGCCTATTTCAAACAATAATTTTACCACTAGTTCAACCAAATTTAGGTCTGTTTTTTTAGATAAATTCCAGTAAAAAAAAAACTGACTAAAATGCTTTATTAAGACCGAGTATGATGCCGAGGATGTAAAGAAATATTTACGTTTCCCTCTAAGAGGGTCAATACCTTTTAAAGAACAGCAATAGCTATAGTTCTTATTATTATTGTAAAAATATCCAATTGAAGTTGATTTTAGACGCGGAATTATATCATCATAAAATTCCATGCAGTTGTTTGACCAGCAGTCAAACATAATTGATATGTGCGTTTTTTTTTTATTCCTACCAACTATTGCGCCAACGATAAGAAATAGAATAAATGTACTATAAATGCCAAAACTCTTTAAAAAACACCATTTGTCTGCAATTAATGTTTTTTCTCTTTCTCCATTCAGTTCTGCAAGTAATCTTTGTTTGATATTATCTCGAGTTATAGTCGCAGGAATACTTTGTAGTCTATTAAATTTCTCTTCAATACACGTAAAAACCGCTAAATTTTGTTGATATAAAGCATCGACTTTTTCGTGAACCATTTCTAAATCATGCCCAGTATCTTATACAATAATTTCCAGAAACTTCAGGTCTACTAATAATTTCAGTCCGTTTGTCAGTCTTAGACTGCCATCACCCATTTCTATAGTCCATGTCCTCACTGGGTTTTCCTGTTTTTCGAGAGGAAATGGCATATTGAAATCAATAAACTTTAATTCTCTAACCCTATCACCTAGCCACTCACCAATTGTACGATAACTATAAATATTCCATCCGGCACCCCATCCATCCCATTTATTTCCTGGTTCTACTCTTCTATGTTTCACCATTACATCAATATCTATTTCATTAAATTGATGAAATATATATATAATTCCACTTTGTTTAGCGCAATCAATCATTTTATATATTGCATCTTTTGCTTCATCTTCATCAAAAATTCCTATTACACCAATACACAATACAAGATCGAAAGGTTTCTCATGTAATGATGACAGCTCAGACACACCACCAACATAAAACTTAGCGTCCGGAACTTGCTGGATCGCAATATTTATTAATTCTTCTGATACATCAATACCCTCAAATTCGAAACCAGTAAAACGTTCAGATAAATAATTAATTAATGCTCCAGTAGCGCATCCGACATCTAAAACTAATGCTTTTTCTGGCAAAAGATTCGCTTTTATTTTTTTTTCGATTAGATCCCCGAGTTTTTTAAAATTTTCTTTTACATAAGTATGATGGTCTGTCTTTGTATAGGTATCAAACCCACGATACGAGGCAATTTTATCTTTCTGCATTCTTATTTCCTGATATTTATTATTAATCTAATTCAAATTCACTATACATCAAGTCGCATACATATTTGGTAGCGTTATCGTTATCATCAAAAACATTGACTGCATTACTCCAAGCTTTTTCTCTCCACTGTGTTTCAGATGCAATCTCAATAGTTTTTGCTATTTCAAGAGAATTTTCTACTGTCATAAACACACCTGATTGTGAGTGAGGTAATTCTGTCAAGTGTGTATGTTTTTCATAATATGAGATTATTTGGTCATCAAACATTAAATATACCACCCCTGCTAACGGTTTATTTGAATTAATGTTCGCATAACAAACATCATATCCACAGCTTGAATAACATGAAACAATGGCGCCCGAAGCCAATATAGCTCTATCAAGCAGTCCATTCTTATCTATAGATACATCTATATTTAGGTTTCTACATAATTCAAGTATTTTATTGTATTCATAATCTGCTTCTTTTGGATGAGGGCGATATATAAAGCTATTAAATGTTTGTGACTCAGATATTGCAGTTGCAAATTTTATCAGCGTTCGACCATAACCATCTAAATGCCACAAGGGTTGTCCAGCAAACATTAAAACATTATTTTCAGAATTAATAGCTGATGTTCCATCGTTTTCATTATCAACAAAGTCAAACTTATATGGTCTACCAACCACAAACACTCTTGCGTTAACCTTCTTCAAAGTAAGCCTTTTTGCTTCCTCATCTATAACTAAGTAGGTACCTGGTAGCGACCCAAATCCATAATTTACATCACCCCAATAATCCTGAAATGCATATGTCGGGCATGAACCCGCACATTTAACTAATGCCTCATCAATACCGCTATCTGGTCCAGACAATCCCACCAATATCGCATCTGGTGAAAAATCATTAATAATGGAAGTTGCCTCCTGCATTAAAATATCAACTTCAGTTCCTGATCGTTTGGCAGTAGAAAGAATATTTACACATTTTACGGGTAGCCCATTATTTTTGAATATTTCAAGTGTAGCGTCCGATGTTATAGCAAATATGTTATACCTCTTGTCACTGGCGAGCATTTTTCCGATGATTGAAATTTGATGCGCTGCCCCTGGATCTCTGGCCGATAGTAATATTTTCTTTCGAACCATTGGTTCAAATTATAAACTTCATTTCTTCAAGCAAGTATTTATGTTTAACCGCCTTATCAAATAAAGAAAAGAATTTATGCCATTCATCACTATCAACATAGATACCTTTTTCTTCCATTTCGGAAAGCAGCAATACCGATCTCAAAGACAAAACACGTAAGCAAGCATCTAAAGGAAATGGAAAGAGATCATTTGTATGATCTTGCTGAGTAAGGTATGAAGATATTAATGCTTTACTCAATTTTTTGATATTTTCAGTGTCCGTTTCTGCAGCTAATATAAATCGCTCGATTAAAAATGCTAATTCGAATTCTGGGTGGTACTGTGAATGCACAGCATCTTCAAGATCAAGGACAATTGCACTACCGCTATTTTTAGTTATGAGAATGTTTCCATAGTTCAGATCGCCATGAAGAGGTTGACTCCCTTTTTCCAAAGAAAGCATTTCAAAAAATTTAGGTTCCTGAATTAACATTTCACGAATGCGATCTGGCTGTGGCCCGTACTCAGAACCATTTTTCACTAATTCAGCTCTTCTTTTTATAAGATTCATTCTCTCCCTAGTGTTATCCGCTATCAATTTTCTATCGGGAAGGTTACGCAGGACAACATGTAACTTGCCAACAAGCATACCTATAGATTTCATGTCTTCAATCGTAAGATCAGCAAGTCGGCCATGAACATATTCAGAAGCCAATAACATCATGTCACCATAAATATGTTGTGGATATCCATCTATTATTAAATTAGTGTAAACATCATTTACTTGTAAATATTTGCAGATATCATTTGCTTCAAGGTATCGGGATACATCAGTTTCTGGTACTACTTTCAGAAAGAGTTCTTTTCCCTTCGTGTCGATGTGCTTATAAAACTTGTTTTTAGCACTTTCACTCACCATTTTATATATTTGACCACTGGCAAATACTTTCATAATCATGTTTGCATTTTGGTCAATAGCAGGCACAAATGTTCGCTTGTCTGGTCGTACACCTACAAAAGCAGGTATATTAGGAAGAAGGGGGTTCAACATCACACCAGCGTAGAGGAGCACCAAGAGGGATGTCAGAGCGAACGCACCATCCGTTTATAATGTCCCAATGTTCAACAGGAACGCCAGTAGCGGGAAATGAGAATCGTGTATTACCAATTGAAAGCAAATCTCCCTTGCGTATGTCCTTCGATGCGCAAACCCCCATTCTTGAAATATATTTTTTTCTATCACGTCTCAAATACCGCATTTCATGTCCCAACGCACTATAAATACGATTACATTTGTCAAGCACATCAACAAGCTTACTAATTGGCATTGCGTGATTAATATCTTGTTCGGAGTTAACAGTATCTGGATAAACTCCCTTCTCTAATGAGTGAGCACCAAGAGCAATAGCCACATATAGCATTTCTTCACCATGATAATGGTCAGAAAGCCCAACTGGTCTGTCAAATACCTTACGAAAAGTCCGAATCATTTTCATGTTATGGTTTTCTATTGATGCAGGATATGCTTCGGGACTGTGCTGAATCATAATATCAATAGCACCGGCATCTTCTGCCCATTGCACAGCTCGTGCTACTTCTTCCAAAGTGGATTTTCCAGTATCTATAACTAACGGCGTGGATAATTTGGATACATACTCAATTAAAGGTTGGTGTACTATATTTGAAGAAGCAATTTTTAATGCACATGCTCCCATATCTTTTGCAAACTCTGCGCCTTCCTTATCGTAAACAGAAAGAATGAATTCCATTCCCATATTTTTACATAAACCATATAACGTTTCGTATTCACTAATTGGAACAACTTTTCTTTCAATTAATTCTCTATATTTTTCAGTTACCTTACTACCATCATTAGCATAATAAACTTCCTGTAAATCATCATTCAAAGCAATGTCCACGTCATGTAATACCTCTCCTTTAATAACATGTACACCTGCATTACCAAGTTTAATTATCATTTCTTTAGCAAGAATAATATCTTTATTAAAAAATGTACCTATTTCAGGTAGAAATAATGGCGGTTCCCCATCGTTCAGTAAATGCTTTCCTAGAATGAATGATTTCATTAATAAATTATCAATAACTTACTAAAATGCGAGAAAATTTTTCAAAACTTCTAAACCAACTGGCCCGCTTTTTTCAGGATGAAATTGACAACCAACGACATTATCTTCTTGCACAATAGCAGCAATTGTTGTCCCACCATAATTGACAACGGCAAGTAAGGCATTGTTATTATCAGGCATAGCCATAAAAGAATGTACAAAATATACTGCATCATCAGACTTAACATTGGACAGTATTGTATTGCTCCTTTCGCTATATGGCTTGTTCAGCTCAAGTTGCGCCCAACCAATGTGAGGTGTTTTACATTTATGACCGGAAGAACTGATAGATGGTATATTTACAACACCTCCTTTTAAAAGACCAAGCCCTTTGGTATGTCCAAACTCCTCGCTATATTCAAATAACATTTGCATACCTAGACATATTCCCATGAGTGGAGTGCCCTTGTTTCTAGCATCCTTAATGGCGACATCAATCCCATTTTTACATATTCCAGACATACCCATATTGAATGCACCAACACCTGGTAAGATAAGTCTATCTGCTTGAATCATCTCTTCTGGATCTGTTGTCATAATTACCTTAGCTCCGCATTGTTCAAGGGCCATGCGAACACTGAACAGATTGCCCATTCCATAATCTACGATTGTGACATTAGTCATTAATTAATTTGTCGAACCGCGATATTACTCGATAAAGCCACTTGGCGTATTTCACTAATAGTAGCCCTCTTGTAATGAAGAATATCCGCCATCGCAACAGCATCTACATTCCCTTCTTTTACAACACTAATCAAGTCATCAATTTTACCCATGCCGCCGCTAGCAATAACAGGCACTGACACTTCATTAGTTACCAATTTCACCAAGTCTAAATCAAATCCAGATCGTGTCCCTTCTCTATCGACTGATGTAAGCAATATTTCTCCAGCACCTAACGATACAGCCTTATGAATCCATTCAATCACATCCAAACCACTTCGCTCTCTGCCATTATCTGTGTATGCTTCCCATGCTCCTTGCCCAATGTTCTTAGCTTCAACAGAGAGCACCATACACTGGCTGCCAAAATGATTTGCAATTTCTGAAATAAGCTCAGGTCTATGTATTGCAGCAGTATTGATAGCTACCTTGTCTGCACCACATCGTAGTAAGTTAGTTGCATCTTCTAAACTTCTGATTCCACCACCAACAGTCATAGGAATAAACACATTTTGTGCTGTACGTTTAACTATCTCTTCCAAATTATTTCGTCCATAAAGGCTTGCAACACAGTCCATATAAATCAGCTCATCTGCTCCCTGTTCATAATAGCGATTTGCATGCTCATTTGGTGACCCAATTACTCGCAAACCTTCTAGATTAATCCCCTTGATAAGGTTATCCCCTTTAATATCTAATCTTGCGATGAGTCTGATATTCCGATTTAATATCTCTTCCTGCTGCATTATGATATATATATTTTGTCACGATTTAGATCTAATATCGTGACTATAGTTTTATTACTCATTGCAAACATTAATTATGCACAATTTATATTATGTTAAATAATGGCTTATGGGCTAGCACGATATAATGTTTTGCACAGGTGACATCAAGAATTTTATAATCAAAATATCCAGTATCATCTATTACAAAACCAGAATTAATAAATGTACTTTTAACATCTTCTTCATCACGAAAACGGTATAAATACCAATCTCGAGAAATTCGACCTGACATTTTTACATTTACAATTCCTTTATCAGGAACAGGGGGGATTCCATACTGAGTAAATAAATAATTATCTTCAGCCATAACAGTACAAACGAGTTTCCCTCCAGGACAAAGCACCCTATAGAATTCATCAATAGTTTTTGTAATTTCCAGAAGAGAACCTAGAAAAAACAAAACTTGATTTGATATTATTACAGAAAAATAATTATCTGGATAAGGAAGTTCATTTTTTTCCGGATCGGTAAATACAAACTGTTCGGGCTTTAAGTTTGCGGTAAATTCTGAACGCTGAAATATAAATTTCTGTGTTGCCTCAGAATTTTCAATTCCGTAGACATCAAAATTTTCTTTCAGGAAATATTCACTAACAACGCCATTACCATATCCATGATCTAGCAAACGACCAGAATCTATATTTAAATATCTTTGCCGTATTCTAACAATATGGTCATATACCGAACTTATATCGTACTCGTCATGAGAATATATTTCATCGTATTGCTTTTTATTTAGTTCATTATAGTTCATATATGAAAGTTAGATGAATCACTCATCCCATAGAGCATGTCTAAGAACCCACTCATTGCTTACTTTCTTCCATAAGTGAGGAGACCTCGCAGCATCTATAATTTCTCTAAATTGTTCCTCAGAAATATTCATATATTTGAGTATCTCTTGAAAATATTTCGATGGAAATTCTGAATCGAATCGTTTAACTAAAGCGACACCTTCTTCCCGATTTATTTTCTCATTCCTAACTTCCTGTGATGCATCATAAGTAGCGCGACCAATTCCAAACTTTATATACGTAGTATAATAATGCAGTGGGTCGATCTTATCATCAATAGAACTATACTTAGAATATGACCCTTCTGTTCGTTCCGGATTAGTTATAAAACCAGTATTTTCTGCAGCATAATAAAAACACTCTTGAGGGTCCCACTTCAGATAATAGCCAAGGTAATGAACTTCAGTTCCAACAGATTTTAATTTTTCAACATTCAATGGCATATATGGATTGAGATCATTTATATTAACATTATACTTATCAATAAGTTTTGTTGCTGATACTCCTCCAAGATGCAAATCATCTATACCTATGCTTGAGTTATAAAAAAATGACATGTCCATTTTTGGACTCTCATTCTCTGAAATATTATTACCATATTCAGCTTGGTTTTCACCATAGAAAACAAGCGGGATATTATAGAGCATTGAGAATCTTGGCCCGACAAGTCTTTGCCCAATAATGAAGGGTTGAAATGGATGCACGAGATTTTTAAAAGCAAGTTGCGTAAGAAGGCGATGCAATTTACCGTTTGGTGAATACAACATATTGTCAAGGCCTGAATCTATCCAGCTTCTGAAGTTTCTCCATCCAATGTCTGTATAAACATGCGGAGACCATGTCACAGTTAATGGATTCATCCCATATTTGTATTTCAAAACATGTGCAGTAAAAGCACTATCCTTGCCACCGCTTCCAGGAATAATGCAATCATAAGACCCATCACTACTACGATATTTATCACATAAATCAATTAAACTTTTCTCTCTCTCATCCCAGTTTATTGACTGCTTTATCTCTGCGTACCTGCATGCAGAACAAATCCCATCATCATCAAAATTAATCGTTGTTTTTTTATCAGATGGCTTATTTTTAAACTCTATAACACTGGACGGCCTTTGATTTGAAATAACACATGTTTTGCAATACTTTACCTCTTGCGGCAATCCGTACTTTGCTTCGAATACTTCAGTCATAATTTCTCTAACCAATAAATGATTTTTTAGCCTAATTAAAAAATTTCAACACGTACTATACTTGCTTTTCTGATGAACAAATATATTCTAAATATTGAATGTCATTTTCATTATCTATATCAACTGAATACTCAACGGGCATTTCATATGCAGTCGCCTCAGAATAAACATAGTTCTTTTGTTTAATTAACCATTTTACATCTGTAACATAAACTGCACCATTTAGAATATAGATTGGTTCGACATCCTGTCTTCTATTCGGTATTTGACCTGACAAAATGCTAGAGAGACCGCCATTCTTTTTTATAGTAAACATCCAATATGGATTCTTTTCTGCTTTAGTTACTGATACACAAAAAGGCATTTCTGATTTAACACAAAGTTCAATTGATTGATCAATATCAATAGTACGTCTTAAAGGTGATGTAGGTTGCAAAAGAACCACATAGTCATAATCTTTATATGTATTAAGAGCATGCAGAACAACATCTGCTCCAGGTGTCGTATCCTGAGCCAAATTAGATGGTCTCTTTAATATTTCCGCACCCAACTGCTTGCTAATAGATAGTATTTCATCATCCTCACTACTCACAATTACTGAATCAAGATATTTGGATTTTTTTGCAGCTTCTATGCTAAAAGCTATTAATGGCTTACCATCAATCTCTCTGATATTTTTTCTTGGAATACCTTTTGAACCACCTCGTGCTGGTATCAATCCCAAGATGCGTTTATCAGAAATCATAAAAGCAATTTAGCATAGTCTAGATTGGCTTGATTAAAATCCTCGTGTTGCCCTATATCCAACCAATATCCATGAACGGGATGACAAACGGTCAGGTGACCTGCAGATAATACTGATGAAAATACTTCTGGCATATCGACATAAACATCTTGAGGTATATTTTGTAGGGCTGCTGGAGATAAAACATATATACCTGCATTTACCAATGTCTGGTGAACCGGTTTTTCGTCAAACGCTAAAATTTTTCTATCTGCGGAAACATCAACTACTCCATATGGAATCTGGTATTCGTAATCTCTCACAGCCATTGTAGCAACTGCACTAGACTCATTATGGGTATCGAGTATTTCTCCATAGTCAACCGTTGATAAAAGATCTGCATTTGTAATAAGTATTGGCTCGTCTATATCCGTTGGCAAAAGACTTAGTGCGCCAGCAGTACCAAGACGTTTGTTTTCGCGAAGATAGTTAATATTTACACCTAGTTTCTCTCCTTCACCAAAATACTCTTCAATTTTGTGTGATTTGTAATTCACAGCTAGCCAGAAATTGCTGAATCCTTGCTCAATAAATCTCAACATAATTGTTTCAAGTAATGGGCGGCCACCTATTGGCAACATTGGCTTAGGTGTGTCTTTCGTTAGTTCTTTCAAGCGTGTACCTAATCCGCCCGCCATAATAATGACCCAATTATTGCGTACAGGAGCAGCAAGAAAATCCTTTAATAATTTTAGTTCAACCACTCGATGTTGATTATCAAGAACAGGTATCTGTTGAATACCAAGCTTTCTCATTTTTGTGAGAATCACATGGTTTGAATCATCAATACTTGCCGTTGCAGGATTCTCATGCATACATGATGCTGCAGTATCTGACAATTCAAGCCCACGCAGCAATCCGCGTCGGATATCACCATCGGCAAGTGTACCAAGTAACTTATTATCATTATCAACTACAAGCGCCAATTTTGTTGCTGCTTCATCAATAACCTTTATTACTTCACGGAGTGTGTTATTAGGTGTAACTAAAACTGAATCAAGTGATTTCACAAGAATAAACCTTCACTAAAATAATAATGTTAGATGATGAATGCTTATCTAAAGATACATTATCATCAGACAATAAAAAAATCACCTGAACCAACCGTCTTGTGCTTCTCCAATCAACGTCATTCGCTTGCGTAACAACTTTTGATCGATACTTGTAGCCGCTAATATTTTGGCAATTTTTTTACCTGCACCACCCAAATAATATGGATTATTTGTGATTCTACAACTCGCCCTAAAAGAAGCATCATTAATACATTTTTTTACCGCATCAATTATTTCATCTGCACTATAATTAGCATCAATTACATTCCCACCACGTAACCTGCCCTGCTGTCTGGAACCTATATTAACTGTAGGACAGCCAAATGCAGGGGTTTCCTTGACTCCAGACGATGAATTTCCAACACAAGCCACAATAGTATTTTTGTTCTTAGCAAGAGCTAATACACCATGATACAAATATCTTCCCAATGATCGATGCAGTTGGATATTTTGCATATTTTTTTTCTTCAGCAATTCAAGTTTATTGATTATCACCTTTGCTCCAGCATCATTATTTGGGTATGTTAAAATTACTTGGATACCTTCATTAGCAAGCGACTCCATAGCTTTTAAAGAGGAGGTTACCTGCTCTCCTGCTTTTTCAAACTCAGTAGTTACCGAATGCTGAGTGAATAATACTATCGGTCGCTGCATATCCAATTTCAGTTGTTCAACAATTTCACTTTCTGTCGCAAAGTTTCCTTCTGCAATCATATCAATTGCTGGAAAACCGACGGTATGAACACGCCAACTTTCTTCACCCATACCTAGAATTCTGTTCGTTGCTTGTTTATTTGTCGTGAGATGTATGTGTGACAATTTACTCATAGCATGCCTCACCGAGTCATCTAGCGCACCACCTTCAGTCAAATCACCACCTTCAATATGAGCAACGGGAATATTCATTTGACTTGCAGCAATGACTGCAGCAAACCCCTCAAATCTATCTGCATACACAACCATTATATCTGGTCTAGCCTCCTCAAGAACCTGACTAATTGACAAAATTCCACTACCAATTGCTTGCGCTGTCGCATAATGCGAACCAACATCCATATCAATATTCACTTCAGCATAGACATTAAAACCATCATTTTTTATTTCATCTAATGTGCCTCCAAAATTATCATCAAGATGTGCTCCAGACACTATTAGCACATAATCTAATTCAGGATGTTCAGCAACTGCTTTAATAATTGGATACTGCAAACCATATTCAGCTCTATTACCAGTAAATATTGCTACTTTTCTTTTAATTTTGTTATTCAATATCTTTATATAGTCGATTCAGCCATTAATTTTGCAATTCCTTGCTCAATTGATAGCTTAGGTATCCACCCAATTAATTTTGTTGTGTCTGTTATATCAAGAATATTACAGAACATGCTGTTGCCAGTATGTCGACGACTAACGATGACTCTGTGATTTTGATTGGTTACATTAAGTATTAATTTTGCTAGCGTTCCAATTGACGTTCCAATTCCTGTCCCTATATTGTATAGCCCTGTTTTCCCATTATGATCACACAATGCTAACAATGCATTTGCTGCATCACTAATTTCAATAAAATCACATACAGGCATGTCATCATTGACATACACAGACTCATCATTTGACATTTGGTTTGCTATGTCAGAAACAACATTATTGTCGGACATACCCGTACCATACAAATTAGAAAAACGCGCAACTAGTCCACCAGCATCTAATATGATTTTTTCACATTCGAGTTTAATTGAACTATAACTATCATTACTCACTGCATCATCACTCACCTTATGAGGCTTGACGCTTGAATTCCCATATACAGCACCTGAAGATGCGTAAATAATTTTTTTATATTTTTTTTTAGACAGTGCGGTAGAAAGCTTAATTGCTTCATGCATATATGCTTTACCCTTCACATTAACAATGTGCCTATCTGGCTCTTCTGCTAAGTGAATTAAAACATCAGATTCAGGAGTCTCATGATATGAATTAACGTGGATATAACCAGGTATTTTTTTTCTTGTTAGAGGTTTAACTATATATTTATATTCAACTAGTAAAGGCACTATTGCATTACCTAAAAATCCACTTGCGCCTGTTACTGAAATGGTAATATTTTTAGATGTATCAGGATCTCTCAATATGATTCCAACCAATATGAGTATCCTTATCTATATCACATGATGCATGTTTACTAAGTATTGATTCAAAATGTTCTGCAAGTATTACTCCTGTTCCAGGACGTTTAACCCATAAATTTTCCACTGAAAATTTCTCACCTTTTTTTATTTGTGCAATAGTTACAACCGTAGCAAATGCAAAATCAATTGTGGGCTGCTCCTCTTTTGTAGGCATTTTTTTCCCACCGCGTTCCTGATGGAGGATTCTGCTTCCTTGAATCAATTCATAGCATGCATTCTCATCCATTGAACAGATAATATCTGGACCTACTCTGTCCATTTTATCTGTAAAATGTCGCTCTAATATTGAGGCTCCTAATGCTACAGCGCCTAAACAGGCATAATTATCCGTCGTATGGTCTGACAACCCAATTACCGCATTTGGAAATGCCTTTACTAATTCGGTCATTGCTCCAAGCCGAACAAGGTGATGTGGAGTAGGATATATATTCGTTGTATGTAAGAGAGCATATGGTACGCGCGCTTCCTCAAGAATGCTTACTGCTACTGATATACTTTCTAATGTATTCATTCCGGTGCTTAATATTATTGGTTTGCCAAAATTGGCTATATGCTTAACAAGAGGGTAATTGTTACATTCTCCAGAACCAATTTTGTATGCTGGAATATCCATTTTATGCAAACGATCTGCTGCCGCTCGTGAAAAGGGCGTACTAATGAATATCATCCCCTTACTTTCAACATGTTTTTGCAATTTTATTTCATCTGACTCTGACAACGCGCAATTGGACATGATCTCATAAATAGAAATATCTGCATTTCCGGGAACAATTTTTTTTGCGGCTTCACTCATCTCATCTTCGACAATATGTGTCTGATGCTTGATCACTTCAACACCTGCTCGTTTAGCAGCATCGACCATTTCGAATGCGGTTGATAAGTCACCACTATGATTAATACCAATCTCAGCAATTACAAGCGGCGGACTATTCATATCCACAACCCTTTCTGCAATTTTGAACTTAGACATTATATATATTGGCTTTGTAGTTACTAAGATTATCCTTATCTAAAAACCACTCTATCGTTCTTTCCAAGCCATCTCGCAAACTGATTTCAGGTTTAAATCCAGTCAATTCTTCAAGTTTGGAATTATCACCCCAGAGTCTTTCTACTTCACTTTTCTCTGGTCGCAGCCTTACTTCATCCGTTAATATTTCAATGTCCGCATCCATAATTTGAGCAATCAACTGAACTGTATCTTCAATTGAAATCTCATAATTACTACAACAATTAACAAACTCTCCATACGCTTGGTCTGACTTTGATAAAGAAATATATCCTTGAACCGTATCCGCTACGTAATTAAAGTCACGGGTAGGATGAAGTGAACCAAGTTTTATTTTCTTCATTCCCGAAGCAATCTGTGTAATTACTGTTGGTATAATTGCTCTAGCTGATTGGCGTGGGCCATAAGTATTAAAAGGTCGCATAATACTTACCGGTAATCCAAACGATGCATAGAAGGAAAATGCTAATTGGTCAGCAGCAATTTTCGTCGCGGAGTATGGTGACTGTCCTTGAAGAGGATGCTCTTCTGTAATTGGAACAAATTGCGCTGTACCATATACCTCACTGGTACTGGTATGGATCACATGTGAAATTTCCAGATCTCTGGCAGCTTGTAAAATATTTAGCGTCCCTTTTACATTCGTATCAACATACATGTCTGGTGAATGATATGAATAAGGAATTGCAATTAATGCAGCTAAATGAAATACAATATCACATCCTTGCATTGCCTGACGCACACCATTTGGATCACGAACATCTCCGGCAAAAACATCCAAACTATTTCGCACTTCAACAGGAAGACTATCCAGCCAGCCCCATGAATTAAAAGAATTATAGTAAACAAATGCACGAACATCATACCCTTGCTTAAAAAGTTCTTCTGTAAGATGCGAACCAATAAATCCATCAGCTCCTGTTACGAGGATCTTAGTCACTTTTTAGTAAACCCCCGCTTTATCATATTAAAGTCATATGCAATCGAATATATCTAATTTAGCATCTTTTCTGGTAATAAGTGTTTTCATGACGATTTCACTTTAAGATTTCTTTATTGATGCAGATTGATAAAGCATGCTCTCTGGAGGTCCTTCGTCAATTATTTTCCCTTGTTCTAATCGATATAAATAGTCGCAAGCCTCCACTGTAGAAAGCCTGTGCGCCACTATTAATATGGTTTTTTTACCGTGCAGATCACGCACGGCATCCATAACACCACTTTCTGTATCCGTATCAAGTGAACTTGTTGCTTCATCCAAAACTAACACGGATGGATCATGATAAAGTGCTCGAGCTATACCGATACGTTGGCGCTGCCCACCTGATAATCGTATACCACGTTCACCCACCACAGTATCAAGCCCCTCGGAAAGTTCATTAATAAACTTTTCCAATTGAGCGTCGTGAATGGCACGTCTTACAGCATCATCATTAATCTGCTTGGCTGGTAAACCGAATGCTATATTTTTTCGTAATGTATCATCCGTAAGATAGATCGACTGTGGCACATAACCAATCTGATCTTGCCAACCACGAATACTTTTTTGGATATCAACACCATCAACTTTTACTGACCCTGATACGGGAGTCAATAAACCTAAAATGATATCCACCAATGTGCTTTTACCCGCGCCACTATCTCCAACAAATCCTATCGATGTCCCATGAGTGATTGTAAGATTAATCCCAGACAAGGCTGATGATTCAGTAGACGGATAATCATATCTGACCTGTTCCAAAGTTAACGTATCTTTTAAAACAAGGCTTCCACTATGTGTGGTTGGCTTTGTATTATCTAATAAGCGTATTTCATCATACATGGTATTTATAATGGGCAAATAGAAACGCAAATATTGAACAACGCTGATCACACGGTTGACTGAAGGCAAGAGCCTAAAGGCGGCGACGGCAAATAATCCTGTAATTGGCAAAAGTGACTCAATAGGTTTGCCTTGGTTAATCATCACAATTATGAGCGAGGCCAAACCTGTAACAGCAAATAATTCCAACATAAGCCTCGGCAACGCCAACAATATTGATTGTCGCTTACTTACTCGAGCACTACCTAGATTATGGAAGTCATACTGATCAATAAAATCACTTTCACGTCCTAATAGTTTTACATCCTTAGCGCCGCCCAATCCTTGTTGTAAATGTTGAATTCGCAAACCTTCATGTAACTGAAGCTCTTCACCCCACTTCAGCATATGTTTGCGGGAGAAATTATTAAAAACCCATCCGGATAATCCCATCAAAATTAACACCAAGGCTGCTCCAAGCGGTTCAACCACAAGAAGCATAGTTGATATACCAAACAACACTAGCACTTCCATTATCAGTAATAAACATTGTTGTATTACACTTGTAGTACCTTGTGCATGACTTATAGTATTACGAATAAGCTGAGCTGAATTACGCTGCAAATGGAATGTATAAGGCTGACGTAAATAACCCGAAAAAAGACTTTGTGAAAGGTTAGCCTGAATATCATATGTGAACTGTGCCTGCCGCCAGGCTAAAAATGCAAGATATAACGTTTTAATAATATACACACTCACTAAAGTAACCATCCCAACAACGACCAACCTTTCATGACTAGGGTTGCCCAACATTTCCAACCAAGGTGACATAATAGGATATTTTTCAGCTAAATTACTCTGTGTTATTAACGCAAACGCAGGAATAACCAGACCAATACCCAGTGTTTCAAGCATCATGCCTATAAACAAAAGGCCAAACAAAACAATAGCCGATATGCGTTGTTCAGCCGTGAGCAAGTACCAAACTTTATTAAACATCTATATGAAATCCATATTTATACTTAATGTGAAGAATCATTAATATTTTTTATATTCTTTAAATTATTTAAGGGACAGGAAATTAATTTAGGCACGCTACCGCCGTGCGATGCACTAAAAAGTACACCACTTTTAAAAAAAATCCTACACTAACTAATGCAGGGATAGTTCTAATTAATTTGCACTATGATTGATGCCCAGTATTGATGGCACCATTATTTTTTCTTTATCTATATATTTAATAAGTAAATCGTAATATTGACTAGAATTCTCTGATGATGTTATCAAGCACGCATCAAATTCAGGGATATCGACTATATTTATCCAGACGGGCATATGAAGAAACGTTTCTTTCTTTGAATCAATATCCAATGTGCCTAATATTGTTATTTCAAATTCAAGGGCACGAAGAGACGCAATTTCAGCTAGTTCTGAAATACCGCAAAAAATTATCTTTTTTTGTCTATTTTTTTCACAGTCAAAAAAAACTTCGGTTAGGGAGTCACCTGCCTTTCTATAAAAATCAAACGAAAGGCTTAAATATTCGGTCGTTAATCTACTTTTTTCAGCAAGTCCCTTTGGCGTGAGATAATAAAAATATCGGTTGGCTGGAGCCTGTTGAATTTTAACCAATCCTTTATTTACACAACGTTTTAGATATGAGTTAGTTAAACCAAGTGCTACATTGAGTATATTTGCAAGATGCCGCTGAGTAACATCACTCTTGCTTTCAATAGTTTGAAGAATCTCAAGAGTGGCAGTGTCTTCTTTTTGTTGGTTGTTCATTATTTGAACAGTATATATTAGTGTGTTCATATAATGAACTACTATGTAGTAAAAATGGAGATAAATTAATAATGATTGTGCATTAAAATGCTTCTTAGGACATGTGTAACACTCCGTTAAGTTAGTGTCACCTGATTTTAGAGTTCTCCGGCATGAAATGTTAAAGTGAGTTTTTATATTTTCAATTTTGATTATGATTATAAATATATAAACAGCATTTAATCATACTAGCATTCGCAACATCTTTACCTTTAGTAGGCGTATTATCAATTAATTACAGTATAGACCCAGCAAGAATATACCATGATATTTCCGAGACAGGGAGCAACTCGGAAGGTGCCTATGCTGCAAGACTAGTAAACTCAACAAATGGTTCGCTATGGTCAGGAAGTTCCTGGAATGGCCGAGATATTAAAAGTTTATTAGCTAAAAATAATAAAATTAATGCTGGCTGCGCAGTTATTGGTAGTAGCCATGTAATGCAAATAAGCTCTTTTAGAAAAAACGCATCATTGTCACAATTTTGTTCTTCAATAATAAATCTCGGAGTAGCTGGCGGAACATTAGAAGACTATTTAGCCCTGTCTTATATGTTAATAAATAATGCACAAAAACCAAACACAATAGTATTTGGAATTGCCCCATGGGCACTTGACTTCGACAAAGACGTACGCTCGGAAAGATACACAAAAGCTTATGATTCGATGAAAATACTATTAAAGTCATATGGTTTTGCACAAAACAGTAAAATTAATTCTGAAATCAAATATTTTATTAATCTAATAAACTCAGACTATTTTTTTCGATCCATACAGACAATTAGACAAGAGAGGAATCTCATAAAAGAAGCTCCTGCGTTTAATTACCTTGAAGGCTTTGAAGAAGCAGTACATCTTCCAGATGGTAGTATTATTTACTCAAAAGAATTTATTTCTAATAGTAATACATCAAAAATACCCATAGGTGGCGGCACCCTTTATAAAATCAATAAAGATTCACCATCTTCAGAGATAGCTATTAATCTGTTTAAAAAACTAGTTGTTCTATTGAACCGTGTTGGTATAAATGTAGTTTTTCTTATGACACCATATCATCACAATGTATGGGAAGATAAAAAATCATTAACAACACAAGCATTATTGAAAGTCGAACTACGAATCAAAAAACTTGGCAATGAGCTTGGCATAAAAGTAATAGGGTCATATAGCCCATACAGAATTGGATGCAATACTGATGAATTCTATGATTTTATGCATGCAAAAGATTCATGCTTATCAAAAATAGTCGATTAAAGTCAGCTCTTGTTCCTGAATATAAATGAGATTTGTGTTGGTTCTATTTAACACAAATTTGATGCTCACAATTTCAAATCTTGTGACCTAAGTCTTTTGTTCTGATAAATGAATACTTGAAAAATAAACTGCCATTAACCACCAAACTATACTAGACCATATTGAACCGTAAAATGCCATATGCGCATTGAAAGGAAATATTGCGACGAGTACCGGTAATAAAAAAGGAAATTCGTTTTTTATTTTTTTTCTATTTATCGCGTTCTTTATCAGTAAATAACATAGTATCAAATACCCTAGCAAACCTATACCTCCCGTTTCTGCCATGATTTCAAGTAGAAGTAAATGCGGATGAGTTTGCGTCTCCCAATAATTATTT
>Ga0209425_10001967_pt1 | contig 23458 bp, 19 predicted proteins | sample COG_05_FD_184749 | JGI IMG/M metagenome (GOLD analysis project Ga0209425, IMG submission 184749) | Pelagic Microbial community sample from North Sea - COGITO 998_met_05 (SPAdes) (version 2) | ecosystem: Environmental > Aquatic > Marine > Neritic zone/Coastal water | place: Helgoland, sampling...
AAATTTGAGTTTCATTATTAATTATTTTTTCTAATTTATCATTAGAGTCTTTTTTATTCATAGTATCACTTGAAAAAATTTCAATTTTTTTTGAGGGAAAATTCTTTTTAACTTCTTCGGAAATTCTCTCAACACCAGGACCACTAAAAATAAATTTACAATCACCTTCTTTTACACAGTTTCTTTTTAGTGAAGATTTGAAACCACAATAGTGACATAATAAATTATTTTTATTTTTATGATAAACTAAATTAATTGAACAATTGGGACATGAATAACTATTAAAGCATTTATTACAAAGCACATGTGGTGAAAATCCACGCCTATTTAAAAAAAATAACACCTGATCGTTTCTATCAAGATGAAAATTCACTCTTTCAATTATCTTTTTTGAAAGCCATGATTGTTTTTCTAATTTTGTCTCATTTAGGTTTATTATTTCATAATTAGGTAATGAAGCATTTTTATAACGTTCTTCTAATTTTGAGATAGTGTATTTACACTTTTTAATATTTTCATATGTCTCAATTGATGGAACTGCTGTAATTAAATTTATGGGGATATTTTCAAATGATGCTCTTGAAATTGCCATATCTCTTGCATTATAAGTAACGCCTTCATCTTGTTTGTAAGACTGGTCATGTTCTTCGTCAACAATGATTAAACCTAATTTTTTAAATGGTAAAAATAATGATGACCTAGCACCTATGACAACTTTAATTTCTCCATTTGCAATTCCACTCCAAATAATTTCTTTCTTTTTTTTTGTAATACCTGAATGCCAAACTGCTGGCGTAAAACCAAAGAATTCTATAAATTTTTTTTCAAATTGACCTGTTAAACCAATTTCAGGTAATAAAATTAAACCCTGCAAACCTTTATTTATTATTTCTTTAAGGGCCTCAAAATACACCATGGTTTTTCCTGAACCTGTTGTTCCCTGAAGAACATGAACTCTAAATTTTTGATTAGAAACATTCATTTTTCTAAGAGATTTTTTTTGTTCTTCAGAAAGTTTTATTGAATTTTTTTTTGTATTTGTACCATATATTTTGTAGGTATCTTTTTGAAATTCTTCTACGACATTACTACTTAATAGAACTAGTTTTAAAGCCATTCCTCTTGGAATTATATTATAATCTGAAAACCAGTTAAGAAATTTTATAGTGGTTTTTTTTAATGGAGTAATATCTAATTTCTTTAAAACACTTTTGATTTTAAAGCTTCTACTGTTTTTTTTTTCAAATTCATCCCAAACTACTCCTGTGATTTTAGATTTACCAAAAGGCACAATTACATAATCACCTAGTTTTAATTTAAGATCACTTTTATATGTGAATGGGTGATTAAATATATTTGGTACAAGAATTGGATATTTCATATTTTATAATATGAAAATTTATTAACAAATAATAGTAATTTTGATAAAAATGGAATACATGACCTATTTCTAATAAATTTTTTTATTAGTGGATCCAGCTGTCTTTTAGTACAAACTAAGTTGATAAATTTCATAATTAATGATTTATATTGTTTATTTTATCTGTAAATAAAATGCAAAAACTTAAATTCCAATATACAAAAAATATAGATTATAATAAATGTATCTACCGTTTATTGAAAAAAATTTTTAAATGAAAATAAAACTATACTATTATTTATTAAAAAAAAAAATTTCTAAATATCTAATTAAAATTTTTATCAGGTTTAAATCTGATATTATTATTTCTCTTATTTTACTGTTTAATCTAAGAAAAATGAAAAAAATTAAAACCACAAATAATAAAAAAAAAGTGATAGTTTTATCAAAATCGGGTGGCATAGAAGATTTAAATATTGCCTATCTTCATGAGAATAACAATAACGTAACATTTTATGAACTTTCCAGAGGGCTTATCAAAGAAATTTTTAAATATTATATTAAAGACGGTAAATACAAAGATTATTATACTATTGATTACAGTGATGAAATCAAATCTAGGAAAATTCACTATAAAGAATTTATTTATAAAGTTTTAAGAAATTTAAATTTTTTTTGGAAGTTTGATGCTTGTATCAGTTTTAATTTATTTTATTATGCTGAGAATGATTTACCTGAACCTTTTCAAAAATTAAAAAAAAAATTTATTGTTATACACAAGGAATCTGTAAACTCTCCAGAAGAAAGTGATATTAATTTACAAACTTATTCTGAAATGAATAAAAGATTTTACGCCGACAAAGTGGCTGTATACAGCGAAAATGAAAAACAACTTTTGATAGAATCAAATATATTAAATGAAGATCAAATTGAAATTACAGGCTGTGCAAGATCAGACTACAGTTACAGTTTAAGAGCTATTCCACCAGCTCAAAATGTTTTGGTATATTTTATGGTTGAAAATATTTGGAGTCATGAAATGGAAGACAAGTTAATTGTTGATTGGTCACAACTAGTTCAAAAAATAAACAATTATATCAGAGAATTAGCATTGGAAAATCCGAACTTAAAAATTATTTACAAAGGAAAAAAAAATGCCCATACCATTAATGATTTTCCTAAAAATTTACCTAATAATTGTACTTTTGATAATTCTCATTCAGGTGAAATATATTTAAAAAATGCAAATATTGTTATGGCATTGAATTCTACCATGGTGTTTGAGGCTATATTAGCTAATAGAAATGTAATAATTCCATTTTTTGGTGTTGATAAAAATAAAGTTATAAATTTTATTAGCAAAAATCCTCCTAACTTATTTTCATCTGAGAAAGACGATTTTTTTAATAAGATTCACAAATATCTAAAAACCAAATATAGGCAAAAATCTATGACTGAAGAGGAAAAAGAAAGTGTAAAGTTCTATTTAGGAAATATTGATGGAAAATCAGGACAACGATTAAGGGATCTTATTAGCTCAACTATTTAAATATCAAGAAATTATCAGAAATAAATCTAAATTAAGTTTTTAACTATATTTTTGAAGATAAAAATATATAAAAGATTGAAATGTTAAAATTTAATCATTAACTTAAAGTTAAAAATACAATGCTTAACAACAAAACAATTCTAATAACTGGTGGAACTGGGTCATTTGGAACTAAGTTTACGTCAGTAATATTTAAAAAATATCCAAAAATTAAAAAAATAATTATTTTTTCTAGAGATGAATTGAAACAATTTAATATGTCACAAAAAATTGAAAAAAAGAATCAAGAAAAAATAAGGTTTTTCTTAGGTGATGTAAGAGACAAGGATAGATTAATGATGGCTCTAAATGGTGTAGATTTTGTTGTTCATGCAGCTGCCTTAAAACAAGTACCTACAGCTGAATACAATCCTTTTGAATTTATTAAAACTAATATAATTGGTGCTCAAAATTTAATTGAAGCCTGTATAGCAAATAGTGTTAAAAAAGTTATTGCACTATCTACAGATAAAGCTGCAGCACCATTAAATTTATATGGTGCAACTAAACTTTGTTCAGATAAACTTTTTATCAGTGCAAATAACATAACTGGGAAAAATAAAATTACATTTTCTATTGTTAGGTATGGAAACGTCTTAATGTCTAGGGGGTCTGTTATTCCCAAATTTATTGAGGATGTTAAAACAAAAAAAACTTTAAGTATAACTCACCCTGACATGACAAGATTCAATATAACTCTGAATGAAGGTGTAAATTTTGTAATTTCTTCTTTGAAAGATTCTATGGGTGGGGAAATATTTGTTCCAAAACTTGCAAGTTTTAAAATCATTGATTTATTAAAGTGCTTTGATGGTAAAATAAATCATAAAATTGTTGGGATAAGACCAGGAGAAAAATTACATGAAGAAATGATCACCTTAAGTGACTCTTACAATACAATAGAGTCTAAAAATTTTTATGTAATCTTACCCCATGATGGAAAGTCATATTCTGACAAAACAAAAAATGTTTCACAATATATAAAAAAATTTAAAGCAAAAAAAATTAAAATACCATTTTCATATAACAGTAAAGATAATAAAGATTATTTAAATGTTAAAAAATTAAAAAAAATAATTTCTAATGCAAAACACATTAAAAGCTATTTATAATTATTTAATCAAATAATTTAAAAATAGCTTTTGATTACTTTAATAATTTTTTTTTGGTCAGTGTCATTTAAACTAACAAAAATTGGAATACTTATTGAATTCTTAAAATACTTTTCTGATCCAGATAATTGACTTTTTTTTTCTTTATAAATTTTGAATTTATAAATTGGAATATAGTGATATTGAGCCATAATATTATGATCATTCAAATATTTAATGAAGTGGTCTTTATTTTTTTTTAATTTATCAAACTTTATATTTATTAAAAATAAATGATATGAAGGTTTAATATTGTAGGAATATTTAGGAATTATCAAATTTGGATTATAGTTTTCTAATTCAGTTACATATTTATCATAAATTTTTTTTCTTTTTTTTAAGAAAAAATTAATTTTTTTTAACTGTGATAAACCCAGTGCACAGTTTATATCTGAAAGACGGTAATTAAAACCATTTTTTATAACATCATAATTCCAATAATTTTTTTTATCTCTCAAAATACCGTGACTTCTTAATAATCTTATATTATTTGCAATTTTTTTATTATTAGTTGTAATAACTCCACCTTCTCCAGATGTAATAGTTTTTACTGGATGCATAGAAAAAGTACTAATATCTGAATGTTTGCATGATCCAATTTTATATTGTCTATTTTTCCATTTATATTCTGAACCTAGCGCATGGCACGCATCTTCGATTATTAAAAAACTATATTTTTTTTTTAGATCATAAAATTTTTTTGAATATTCTGGATAACCACCATGATACATTAATATTAAAGCTTTGATCTTTTTAAGTTTGTTTTTTTTAATACATTCTATGACTTTGCTAGGGGTAATTTGGCCCGTATGATCATCAACATCTACAAGATAAATCCTCAGCTGCATTATTTTTGCTATATTATATGAGGAAATAAAATTAATTGCTGGCATTAGAATTACATCATCTTTTTTTGAATTTATAGACATCATTGCTAAATGAATTGCAGCTGTTCCACTACTACATACATAGCTATATTTACATTTAAAATATCGATTTAATTCATATTCAAATTTTTTTACATATGGCCCTGTTGTGATTAAATCATTCGATAGAGAGCTTAATACTATTTTTTTGTCCTTATTATCTATGAATTGTTTACCATAAGAAATGAAATTTTTTTTCATATATATTTTAAAGTGATAAAAAGTTGTTTAATAATTTTTTACCCGCATTTCCACTTTTTTCTGGATGAAATTGCATTCCATAAATATTTTTATAATTTATAATTGATGCAAATTCGATTTCGTGAATTGTAGTAGACACTATTATATTTTTATTAACAGGTAGCAAAACACAACTATGGTTAAAATAAAAGTCTGAAGCACCCGAAAAATCATTTAAAATATCATTTTTATTTTTTAAACTAATTCCATTCCATCCTGTATGAGGCACTTTGCTTTTACACCCAATTTTTTTTAAATTTTCAACCTCAGCTTTAATAAAATTTAATCCATTACATTCTACGTTGTTTTCATATCCTTTTGTTGCCATTAACTGCATGCCCAAACAAATACCTAAAAAAAGTTTTTTTTTTTCTATTACATGATGTTTTAATGATTTTGTCCAACCATCTGAGTTTAATATTTTCATTGCATGATTAAAACTTCCAACTCCTGGAAAAATGATTTTACAATCTTCATCTAAATAAGATGGATTGTTTATTATTTGAAATTCATAATTTAAAAATTGAAGACACTTAGAAATTGAATTTATATTTCCTAATCCTGTATCAATAATTTTAATTTTTTGACTTTTCATGATTGTCTTAAATTAATTCCTGAATTTAAAAGTTGTGATCTTAATTGAAAAATATTTTGGTCTCTATTTGCAAAAAAAGTTGCTGCTGAAATAGCAGATATATTTGTATTTTTAAAACCATCTACAAAATGTGATGCCAAACCACATCCCCCTGCAAATGTAATTGGTATGTTTGTAAACTCAGAAATTTTTTTAGCCACTTCAATATTGAGCCCTTTGTTTGTACCATCTCTATCAATATCAGTTACAACAATTTCTCCTGCCCCTAATTCTTCGCATCTTTTAACCCACTCAAATAAATCAAGGTTTGTATTTATTTTTCCTGCTTTAGAAAAAACAAGAAAGTTATTATTTTCAGCTTCCATAAAATCAATACCTACAACTATACATTGTGAACCAAATTTTTTTGCTGCTAACTTAATTAACTCAGGATTTTTAATTGCCTCACTATTTATAAAAATTTTATCAGCACCATTATTCAATAAAATTTCAAAGCATTCTAAAGTTTTAACTCCACCACCTACTGTTAAAGGCATAAATATTTGTTCAGAAAATTTTTTTAAAAAACTCAAAAATTCAATATCTTTTGAACATTTTTTATCTGCGATACTCAAAATCATTAATTCATCTGCTAGCTGAGCCTCATAAATTTTAGCTTGTGGAATTATACTGCCAATTGTTTTTAGCTGTGAAAATTTATTGGAAATCACGAATGTAGGCAACAATTTTCCCCCAATATTTTGAAACTTAAATAAGAATTTTGGAATAATTCTTTTTTTTAACATTCTAACTATTTTTTTTCCAATTTTCTAATATATTTAGAGCATCTTTTCTATTCATTTTTCCTGATTTTTCCCAATCATCAAAATCATGAACTTTTTTTCCATTTGATACATCTTTAGAGTCAAAGGTGTTTGGTGAAATTTCATGATTTTTTAAAACTTCATAAAACTCTTCTTCTTTTAATCCTATAAAATCTAAAAAAATTTCTAAGCTTGGTGGTTTTTTACCTTCATAAAGATCTATATTTTCTTTTGCTTTCTCAATTGAAATATCTTTATTTCTCAAATCTATTGCTGATAAGTGAGAAGGTCTAGAGTATCCTCTTTTAATATATTTAATATAATCTCTCACACCCTGCATATAGCATTCGATTTTTTCATAATTATATTCTGGAGGAACGTTCTCAACCTCATCGCCTTCCCAACCAAGTTCTTTCATTATTATTTGAGATTGTTTTTTTGGACTCCAGGGAATATATGAACCTAAACATACTGATTTAAAATTAAGTTTTTTTAAATTTTCAATATTAGGATATGTAAAAGCTTTTAATTGACTGATTGGTATTTCTCCATTTAATCTTAAAAACATATCCTCAGAAGTAATTCCTAGATTAACATATCTATTAAATCTCTCCTCATTTACTTCTTCGTTATCATCAAATGAATAATACGCTGTATACTCTGCTGATTTTTCTCCCCAAAAAACTAATGGAACTTTTTTTTCAATTGCTACCCACATTGGGTAGGAAAAAATCCCAGTATGACAATGCCAGCAAAAATCACCTTTGTCTAAGAAAGATTTCAACATCAGTTTTTGTACTATTTTCCAGTTGGGAGAAAAATTAATCATATCAAAGCCAAGTTCCCTTGAAACTTTTTTTACATTTTTTTCAAGATTTGGTCTTAAAAACCCATGATCAAATCTAACAACAAGTGGATTTAATTTAAATTCTTTTATTAGATAATAAAGAGTCCATGTGCTGTCTTTACCTCCACTAAATGGAATTATACAATCATATTCATATTTCCCCTTATGTTCAGAAATAAGTTTTTTTAATTGTTCTTTTTTTGCATCCCAATCAATTTTTTCTGTTTTATCAGAATGTTGTGTACAAATATTACATGTTCCTTGTGAGTCAAAACTTATAGTTTCATGTGTTTCAGGTAATAAACATTTTTTACAACTAATCATATATAGTTATTAGCTTTTAATTGCCTATTAATAAAGTAAATAAAATAATTTAAAAAAAATATTATAATAATTTACCATATACATATTCTGACATTCTTTTTCCTTCAAATATATATTTTTTAAAAATTACACCTTCTAATTTAAATTTATTTTTTTCTAAAACTTTTTTTGAAGAGATGTTTTTATCATAAACACCAGCTATCAGTTTCTTAATTTTATGTTTATTTTTTGCGATTTGACAAACTTTTTTAATAGACAAAGATCCTAAACCTAGATTGTGATATTTTTTATCACCTATAAAATAGGAAATTTCAGCATATTTATGTTTTGTATTGATAGGGCCAAGCTTAATATTTCCTACATGAATTTTTGCCTTGGACAAAAAAATTCCAAATAAAAATTCATTTTTATTTTTTTTTTTTTGATTAACAAATTTTTTGACGGTTGAAATTGTATGTTTAGTAAATTTTTGTTCAGTAAATTTAGCAATAGAATAATCATTGAGCCATTTAACATAAGCTTGATTTACATCACTGACATTAAGTTCTTTGAGGTAAATTAAATTATATTTTTTTTTCATAGAAAATTTAGTAACAGGTAATATAGTATTGTAAATAGATATGATGAAATTTAAATTAAGTAAGATTGACCATGTTATTGTTTTTGGAGGATCCTCAACTACCTTTGAAATACTAAAATATTTAAAAAAAAAGAAAACAAAATTTGATTATTTTACAAACTCCAGACAACTAAAAGATATATTACCTAACAATCTAACTTTAAGAAAAAACCTTAAATTAAATAAAATAAATTTTATAGAAACTAATAATATTAATAATAATAGATTGATTTTTTCTAAAATAAAAAAAAATACCTTGGGATTAGGTATGGGGCAACCATGGAAGTTCAAAAAAAACTTATTAAAAAAATTCAATGGAAATTTTGTTGATTTCATGGGTATTCCAATGCCAATGTACAGAGGTGGGGCTCATTATTCCTGGATGATTTTAAATAAAAACAATTTTGGTGGTTGTTTTTTGCAAAATGTGGATGAATACACTCAACAAGGGTATCAAGATACGAATAATTATTTTCTTAAAAAAGAATATAAATACCCAAAAAATTTATTAAATCCTAAGGATTATTTTATTTATTCAACTAAAATAGAAAAAAATTTTTTAATAAAATTTTTAAATAAAATAAAAAATCCAAAATCTTATAATTTAATAGAATTAAATAAAAAAGATTCTATTTTTTTTCCCCGTTTGATCACAAAAATAAATTCCTATATAAACTGGAATTTAAATATTGATGAGATAGTAAACTTTATTAATGCTTTTAGTGACCCCTATCAGGGTGCAACTACTTTTTTAAATGGTAAAAAAGTTTTTTTAAAAAATGCTTATATTTATAAAAAAAATAATTTTCATAGCTTTACATCTGGTATTATAACCAACATTAATCATCAAAAGTTATTTATATGTGCAAAAGGTGGAATTTTTACTGCTACTTGTTGTTTGTTAAAAAATAGGAAAAATATTAATAAATTAAAAATTGGAGAAAGACTAATTACGAATTTTAACAGTCTACAACGTGGAATGATGCATAAAAAATTTTAGTTTAAAATTTTTTTAATAATTTTTTATTTTTCCATTTTAGGCAATATTTTAAAACCTCTTTTTCAGGAAGTTTGTAAATTTTTGATATCTGTTCTACACTAAAATAATTGTTTAACAAATTTGGCAAGTTATTCATTAATATATTCCACTTTTTTAAATTCGATGAATACTTACCCTTATCCAGACCAGGGGCTTCTGCTCTTTTATACAAATTAAATTTTTTATTTGATAAAGATACAACTCCATCAAAATTACATTTAAATCTGACTTGTTTCTCAAAGTTGTTAATAATATTGTGTAAAAGTTTTAAAATATCTTGTAGTTTTTTTTCAGAAATTTTTTCAGGTGTATCGCCATCTGTATGGTATTCTTTAAAGGGAAATCTTGTCAAAGAAATAGTATTTATTTCATATCCTGGAGAGTCAAATACAATTTCATCATTTCCGTAAATCTTTCTAAAGTCTCCTTTTTTATAATCTAATTTAGATTTCTTTAGTTCTTCCAACCCAACTATATCAATTTGGCTATTTTTATCACTAGAGTGTTGTAATTTAAGATTATTATTATTACCTACCGATTTTAACAGTATACAATATTTTAAATACTTTTTTTTATTTCCAATTTTTTTAAGCCAAAACAAAGGTCCAACAATTTCGGGAGCAATTAGCAATTTATATGTGAACTTTCTATTTTTGATTTTTTTTAAATTTTTAAAAAGTTGAATTCCAACAGCACAACCTGATATGTCATCATTTGCTTGATAGGGATGACAGTTATGTGCATTAATTATAATCGTTTCTTTATTTTTTCCTTTTAACGTATACTCTAAAACTTTCATTTTTGATTTTTTAGTTTTCGTAATTAAATCAATAAAATAGGATTTTTCTTTTAACTTATTAAATTCACCTTTATTCATACAAAATCCCCAATCTAAAAAATTTTTTCGATAAAGATTTGTCCAATTAAAGGGAGTAAATTCCTTATGTTTTGAGTAAAAAATTTTTTTTTTAAGATTTTTTATCAATATTTTACCCTTAAATGATTTAGACAAAACAGGAACACCAAATTTCTTATTTTTAGCGTTAAAAATAATTTCACGATTTGAATTATAGATTATTCCTTTTTTTAAAATCCAAGAATGAGGGATTCTCCACCCATTTAATGATTGTCCACTTTCAAACTCATGAATCTTAAAATTAAGATATTTTTTGAAAACTTTTATCGAATCATCATTTCCTTTACCACAAATTGAATAATCAAAAGGAAATAGTTTTTTAATAATATCTAAAATCACTTTAATTTAACCTAGAAAATTTTTCTTTAGAAGCTTTGTTATTCAAGTATACGTAAACATCCTCACCTTTTTCACATTTTGATATAATTTTAAAGATATTATTTAATGTTTTGAAATATTTTTTTAGAATATTTTTTTTATGTGATGTGCTCACATAAATTATATTGCTAGCTAGATAACCTCTTTTAAGCATTTCTTGAGTTATTAGATTTTTATATAAATTGTTATTCCTGCTTTCAAATTCAAAAGAACATAAGGCAGCTATACCTTTTATTCTTATTTTTACAGAATTTTTTTTTGCAATTTTTTTCCAATTGGTAATTATATTATTCCCTATCTTTGTAATTTGAACCCATGACTTTTGCTTTTCCATCAATTCCAAAGTTTTCAAAGCAGCTGTTGGCCCGATACTTTCTGTCCAAAACGTACTACTAATAAATGTTTCATTTTCTTTATCCATTATTTCACTATCGCCCAAAACTGCAGTTATAGCATAACCATTACCAAGTGCCTTTCCTAAAACTAATATATCTGGCTTCACATTAAACATTTTATAAATACCTCCAAATGTTTGTCGAAAACCAGTCGTACATTCATCAAATATTAAAACAATTTTATTTTTTGTGGCAAAATCTCTAATTTTTTTCAAAAATTGTTTTTGGGGGTATTCATTTCTCAGAACTTCCATTTTAATTATCCCTATATCTGGATTTTTTTTAAAAACATCATAAAATGAACCAATATCATTATACTTAAAAGGGAAGATACTATTTTTTAAGTTTTTAGGAACTCCTGAAATTTTTAGATTATTTATCAAATGTTTATTAAGATTCTTTGAACTTTTTAAGTTTGTAGCAAGATACCAGTCATGCCATCCATGATAACCACAAAAAGCGATTTTATATTTTCCAGAGTACGCCCTTGCAAGTCTGACTGCTATAGCATTAGCTTCACCTCCGCTACGAGCGAATTTAACTTTACCTTCCCAATTGTGAATTTTTTTTAATTTTATTGCTAATAAAACTTCTTCTTCGCAATTTAAAGTAGACATATTTCCCTTTTTTAATCTATTTGTTACAGCAATATCAACACTCTTATTTGAGTAACCAAGTATATTTGTTCCAACCCCCATTAAGCTTAAATCATAATAAGTTTTATTATCTGAAGATATAATTTTACATCCATAAGATTTTTTATAATGTGATGGCCAAACTTCTGGCAAAAATTGATCAGGACGTTTTGATAAGAGCATATTTCCACCCGCAATATTTTTTTTTGCTTTATGCCAATTAATTTTTGAGGTTTTTATCTCATTTTTATTGACTATGTTTAAATTGTTATAATTTCTAATAATATCATCAATTCCAAAATTTAAATTTTTAAATTTCATTATAATTTTTTTTAAAACTTTAAGGTCATTAGGATAATCTAATGTAATTCTCACATCTGAATAATTTTTTTTGTAAAGGAAGTTTTTTTTTTTGAAGATATTACTTCTTAAAATATAGGGGGTAACATGTTCTTTATCATAATCGTAGACTACATTCGCATAGGCTTTTTCTAACGTTTTTTTTCTTAAAAATTCTATATCCATTCCATCTGGAAAAGACCTTTTTTGAATGTTAGAAAGATAATCAAAATTATTTTTTTTAAATTCTCTTGCCATTTTATCTAGTATTTTGGGGTCAATTAATGGGCAATCAGATGTTATTCTGACTAAGTTATTTATATTATTTTTTCTAATACATTGCACAAACCTTTTAAGTACATTTTTTTCACTACCTCTGAACGTATTTATATTATTTTTTTTTAAAAAGATTTCCAAACTATTATTTGATTTAGTGTTGGGTATTGCAACTATTATATTATTAATTTCCTTAGACCTTTTTAATCTTTCTATTAATATTTTTATTATTTCTTTTCCATTTATTTTTTTTAAAATTTTATTTTTGAATCTACTTGAATTTAATCTAGCTTGAATTATAGCTGTAATTGTATTTTTTTTTGTCACCATTTTCTTGGGTCTATAATTTTATCTTTTTTTTTTATATTAAATTTTGGAATTAATAATTTATTGTTTGGCAAATTTTTAACAACATCTTTCAATTCTTGATATTTATCGAATCCTATTACAACACTTGTATAATCAACTTTATTTAAAATACTTAGCGCACCTAATGTTTTGTTTAGTCTATTTTTTTTTAAATACATCTGGTATTTTTTAAAATTATCTTCCCAATAATTAAATTTTCTTGGAAGAGTACTATAATCATACAATAATAATCCCCTTAAAAATATTGACCTAATTTGTAATTTAATGTTTTTTCTTCTCAGATATTTTTCAACTTTTTTATCTATAAATCTTCTATCAAAAATATTTAATGGTGCTTGGATTATATCAATATCATTTGATTTTGTTGAGTCATATAATTCTTTGGGTGAATAAATCGAACAACCAAAATTTTTAATTATTCTATTTTTTTTCAGTTTTTTTAAAGTTTCGATTATCTTGATTTTCTCTTTTTTATTAAATTCACCTAATGTGCTATGAACTAAAAGATTCTCTAACTTATCTACCTTTAAATTATTTAGTGATTTACTTACTGACGATAAGATAAAATCATGGTGGTTTTTACAATTTTTTTTCAATTGAATTTTAGTAGATACTCTCCAGTCTTTAAGTCCAATCTTACCCAATATAGACTCGGAATTTCCATAAGCTGGTGCAGTATCTATATTTCTAATTTTTTTTTTGTATGCAAAATTTAAAATTTTTTCTATTTCTTTAGTTTCTAATTTTTTAATGCCTTTTATACTATATTGGTTTCCAAAGTTTGCGGTTCCAATTACTATTTTATTAAGATTCATTTGTTTTTTTTAAATAATTAGTTATGTATGTATAAAATGATCCTCCAAAATATCAACAATGCAACCACTTTAATTGATAATAACGAAGTTCGGATGTTATTTGATCCTTGGGTTGTGGGAAAATTATATCAAAATTCTTGGAGTCCTTATCCAAAACAAAAAATTTTAAAAAAATGGTTTAATAAAATTGACTATATATACATCTCCCATATTGATCCTGACCACTGGGATATACAAACAATTAAAAAGATTAATAAAAATGTTAAAATAATTATTCCAAACATAGTTTTTAATCTAAAAATAAAAAATGAACTTATTAAAAATGGTTATAAAAATATTCATATGACCGATTTATCAAAATGGAAAACTCTATCTAAAAATTTAAGTATTTATATAATTGAACCACTCAATTATTGTGCACAAGATTTTGATTTATATCAAAAAAAAACAGAGTATAGAAATATTGCTATCGATACAGGTATAATTGTCAAAGATAAAATTAGTAATACATCTCATATGTTGCTTGGAGATAATACTCCTTATGATTTAAAGGCTATCAAAAGAATAAAAAAAAAAGTTAATAATAGTTTCGATAGCTTATGGTTTCCTTACAATGGATTTGCTCAAGATTATCCTCTTTGTTACGATAATCTTTCAATTAAACAAAAAAAGAAAAAATCTTTAGCTATGAGTTTAAAAAGAGAAAAATCTGTAATTAATGTCATCAAAGAACTAAAACCGAAATACTTGATTCCTCATTCATCAGATTTTTATTTATCGGGCCCAAGAAATAAAGAGTTTTTTAAAGTTCATGATCAAACTTTTTTAAATAAAGATGCTTATAGTAACAGAATTGAAAAACTAACTAAGATCAAATCCTTAGCATTATACGGAAAAGATAAAATTATTTTTAATAAAGGAATTGAGAAGATAATAATTGGTACAAAAGAAAATGAGAGAAAAAAAATTCCAAAAATAGAAAAATTGTTTTTTCCATCGATAAAAAAAAATGGAAAATCCTTGTTTGAAGAAGTTTGTAAAGCTACTGAAAATATGTTTTCAGTTGGAAAAAGATTGAATTTAAGAATGAATAACCTTAATGAATGGGGTTTTTATATTGATATTGGTAAAACTAAATTCTTTATTGATTTAAAAAAAAGACATGTTAGTAGAAAAAACTTAAGGAAAAAAAATTACCTTAAACTTAAAACTACAAAAACAATTTTACTTTGTATGCTTCATAAAAAGATTCACATGAATAACGCAATGATTGGTAATTATTTAAGTTGGGAAAGGAAGCCAGATTTATACAAAAAATCAATTACAGATTTACTTAATTTTTTTCATTTACCATCTAGTTCTTAAAAACATTATAATAATTAATATTTTCCTATTAATTTTAAAGCTAAGAATAGCGATATAAGATAATATAGCTTATTTACTAAGCTTAGATAATAAACTTGAAATTTTTTTATCATCATAATTAATTTTTTTCATAATCTTTGAAGCTTCTTTGGGATCTAGCTTGAAAGCTAGCCTTAATATATCCATCCAATTAACATTATTTTTGGATCTAATTTTTTGTATTTGGTTAATTATTTTATTATAATTTTTTTGCATATGTGATTAATATCAATATTAAGAAAAACTAACATTAATTTCAAGACGAAGTTTGATCATGACTCTATTCAACTATAAAAACCCTTTATTAATAGCTGAAATTTCGGGCAATCATAATCAGAGCAAAACTAGATTTTTAAAACTGATAGACACAGCTTTTAAAAATGGAGCTGATATAGTTAAAATACAAACTTATGAACCTAAAGATATAACCTTAAATATAAAAAATAAAAAATTTAAAATTACTAATGGATTGTGGAAAAATAAATATCTTTGGGATTTATATAAAAAAGCGCACACACCTTTTAATTGGCATAAGCCAGCTTTTAATATTGCAAAAAAACATAAAAAAATTCTTTTTAGTAGTCCATTTAGCAAAAGAGGTGTCGATTTACTAGAAAGATTTAATGTTAAGATTTATAAAATAGCTTCATTTGAAATTACAGATCTAAAATTAATAAATTATATAGCCTCTAAGAAGAAACCGATAATTATTTCAACTGGGATGTCTTCTATAAAAGAAGTTAAAAAGGCAATTAAAGAAATAAATAAATTTCACAATAAAATAATAATACTTCATTGTGTTTCAAATTATCCAACCAATTTAAAAGATGTCAATCTTAGTAGAATTAAACAATTAAAAAAAGTTTTTAAGAATTATAAAATTGGATTATCTGATCATACTAATGATATTTATTCTTCTATAGCAGCATATACTCATGGTGTTGTGGCAATTGAAAAACATTTTAATTTAGACAATAAAAAAACAACTGACTCTGCTTTTTCTATAACTCCAAATAAATTAAAATTGCTTAGTCAAATTTTAAAAGATTTATCTGCAAAACCTGAAAAAAATAAAAAAATAAACATTAATATGATTAAACTCAGAAGATCTATATTTGCATCAAATGATATAAAAAAAAATGCAGTTTTTAACATTAAAAATATTGAAACATATAGACCTAAAATAGGTTTATGTGCATCTAATTATTTTAAGATAATTGGCAAGAAATCAAAGAAAAATATTAAAAAGGGTTTTCCTATTTTTAAAGAATTTGTTTCAAATCATTAACTTTAATTTTCCAACTATTAATTTTTTTAGGAAAATCTTTTTTAAAATATATAGTACCCTTAGATTTAAAATGTTTTTTTTTATATTTCCTTTTTAATATAATTGAGAAATTTTTTATAAACAGATTTTCTAATTCTTGGAAAAGTATCTTATATGTAGACTCCAATGTTTGTTTTTTTAAATTTTTGAAAATAATTTTTTTTCTTATTATAGTTGGCCCAGAATCTATATTTTTAGATATTTCGTGAATAGTTACACCCTTAGGAGTGTTTTTGACAAATGACCAGAAATTTGGGTGAGCGCCCTTATTAAAAGGCAAAAATGACATATGAAGATTTATTATAGGTCTATTAAGTTTTTTAATTATAGATTCTTTAATAATTTTTTTATATCCAAAACTTATTATTAATGCAAAATTTTTTTTTAAATCTGACTTAGAAATTTGTTTATTTCCTAATTCAACAACATTAAATTTTTTTTTTCTAAGAAAATTTATAATTTTTGTTTTATTTTTTCTGTATCCAAGAAAAAGTATATTATTCATAATTTGTTTTAAGGTTTAAAAAAAACTTATTTATTAAGAGTGTATTGCCCTTTTATCTACTGATAATGCAGCTTCCTTGATTGCCTCAGAAAAAGTAGGATGAGCATGACAAGTTCTCGCTATATCTTCAGCACTCGCACCAAATTCCATTGCAACACCAATTTCAGCTATTAATTCTCCAGCGTGAGGCCCTATTAAGTGTGCCCCTAATATTTTATCATTTTTTGCATTTGCTAAAATCTTAACAAATCCCTCTGCTTCATCTATAGCTTTTGCTCTAGAGTTTGCCATCATGGAAAATTTTCCAATTTTATAATCAATCTTCATTTCTTTTAGCTGTTCCTCTGTTTTTCCTATTGAAGCTACTTCAGGTGAAGTATAAATAACCCCTGGTATCGTATCATAATTTACATGTCCTGATTGTCCTGCAATATTTTCTGCAACTGCAATACCTTCGTCTTCTGCCTTATGGGCTAGCATTGGCCCAGTAATTACATCTCCTATTGCATAAATATTATCTAGATTTGTTTTAAAATTATTATCTGTTTTTACTCTTCCTTTTTCATCAAGATCTATTCCAATATTTTTTAAATTTAAACTTGAAGTATTTGGTTTTCTTCCAACTGAAATTAAAACAACGTCACAATCAAAACTTTTACTATTTCCATCTTTATCACTTGTTTTTACAATAGCTCCTGTTTTAGTCTTTTCAATATTTTCAACTTTATGTTGCATATGAAATTTTATTCCTTGTTTTTTAAGAATTTTCATAAATTCTTGAGAAATTTCTATATCCATTCCAGGTGTAATATTTTGTAAAAATTCTACCACATGAACCTCTGCACCTAACCTTGACCATACTGATCCCATTTCTAAACCTATATAACCTCCACCAACTATTACCATTTTTTTTGGAACATTCTCTATATTTAAAGCTCCTGTTGATGATAAAATAATTTTTTCATCAAATTCAATTCCAGGAAGAGAAACAGGAACAGATCCAGTAGCTATTATAATTTTATCAGCACTGATAGTTGTTTCAATTTTATCACTGCTTTTAACCAAAATTTCATTTTTAGATTTAAAACTTCCAAAACCTTTAAAATATGAAACTTTGTTTTTTTTTAATAAAAACTCAACACCTTTGGTTAAAACTGTTACAGCTTTATCTTTACTTTTCATCATTTTATTTAGATTTAGTTTTACCTCTCCAACTTCAATTCCCTTATTTGATAAATTCTTAACTTTATGAAATTCTTCCGATAAATTTAATAAGCTTTTTGATGGAATACATCCTACATTTAAGCATGTTCCGCCTAATGAACCTCTCGACTCTATACATGCGGTCTTTAGACCTAATTGTGCAAGTCTTATTGCACAAACATATCCTCCAGGACCTCCACCTATAACTATAACTTCAAATTTTTCTATCATCTATAAATCCAAAAATAACCTTCTTGGGTCCTCTAAGTTCTCCTTAATCATTTTCAAAAATGAAACAGACTCTTTACCGTCAATAATCCTATGATCATATGATAATGCTAAATACATAATTGGTCTTATTTTAATTTCTTTATTAATAACCATTGGTCTTTCAACAATGTTATGCATTCCTAGCACTCCAGATTGAGGTAAATTTAGAATTGGTGTAGATAACATTGACCCATAAACACCTCCGTTACTTATTGTAAAAGTTCCACCTTGAAGATCCTCAATTGTTAATTTTCCATCTTTAGCTTTATCTGAAATTTTCTTGATATTTTTTTCTATATCTGCAAATGATAATTCATCTGCATTTTTTAATACTGGAACTACCAGGCCTTTTTCTGTTCCAACTGCAAAACTAATATTGTAATAATTTTTATAAATTATATCTTCTCCATCTATTTCAGCATTGACTGCAGGAAATGATTTTAAGGCTACTATACAAGCTTTAACAAAAAAAGACATAAAACCTAATTTAATTCCATATCTACTTTGGAAATCTTCTTGATTTTCTTTTCTCATTTCCATTACACTCGACATATCAACTTCATTAAACGTTGTTAATAAGGCTGCATTATCTTGTGCTTGTTTTAATCTTTTGGCTATTGTAAGTCTTAATCTGGTCATTTTAATTCTTTCTTCTTGACCGAATTTAATTTTTCTTTCAGATGGTTGAGGTTGTTCTCCCATTAAATTTATTAAATCACCTTTTAAAATTCTGCCATTTTTTCCTGTACCTTCTATAGACTCTATATCAATGTTCTTTTCTGCTACTATTTTTCTAACTGCCGGTGATAAATTTTCATTTTTAGATTTTTTATCTAAATCTTTTTTGTTCTTAATTTCATTTGTTAAAACTAATGGTTTTTCAAACGAATTATCTTCATCAATTTTTTTATCAAAAATTTTTGGTTCTTTTTGGCTAACTTCGAGGTTTACAACATTGCTATCTTTAGATGATATTTCAATTTTATTAATTTTTTCCTTTTTAATTTTTCCTACATCATTTTCTGAGACAGATCCTAGTAAAGCCCCTACTTCTACAACTGCTCCATCTTTAGAAACGATATTTGACAAGACTCCACTTACTGGTGACGGTACTTCTAAATTTACTTTATCTGTCTCTAGTTCTACAATAGGTTCGTCTACCTCTACTATGTCACCTTCATTTTTTAACCACTTTGAAACTGTTGCTTCTGTAATACTTTCACCTAATACAGGAACTATAATTTTTTCACTCATATTTAATCAAATACTTTTTTTATAATTTCTTGCTGTTGAGAAATATGCCATTTCGCATAACCTGTTGCTGGTGATGCATCTGGGCTTCTTCCTATATAAGAAATTTTGTTATTATTAGCCTTTATATTATCTAATGTCCATTGGATATAATCTCTAGCAGAAAACCACGCACCCATATTTTTTGGTTCTTCTTGACACCAATAAAACTTTGCTTTTTTTGCGAATGGCTTGAGTTCTTTAACGAGACTTTTTACTGGAAATGGATATAGCTGTTCAATTCTAAAGAAAATAACATCATCTCTTTTTAATTTTTCCCTAGCTTCAATTAAGTCAAAATAAATTTTTCCTGAGCAAAGAATCACTTTTTTAATATCTTGAGACTTTCTCAATTTTATAAAACCTTTATTTTTTGAGTCTATTGCATGATCCCACAAAACTCTATGAAATGAATTTTCTTTACTAAAATCATTGATGTTTGAAACACACTGTTTGTGTCTTAATAAAGATTTAGGTGTCATGATTATCAATGGTTTTCTAAAATCTCTGTGCATTTGCCTTCTCAAAGCATGAAAGTAATTAGCAGGAGTTGTACAATTCATTACCTGCATATTATCATTTGAGCATAATTGTAAAAACCTTTCCAGTCTAGCTGAAGAATGTTCTGGACCTTGGCCTTCATACCCATGAGGTAACAGCATGACTAAACCAGATGCTCTCGACCATTTTCTTTCACCTGATGCTATAAATTGATCAATTACAACTTGAGCTCCATTTGCAAAATCTCCAAATTGTGCTTCCCACAAAGTTAATGTATTCGGTTCAACCAAACTATAACCATATTCAAATCCTAGAACGGCTAATTCAGATAAAAAACTATCTACCACCTCAAAATACTTTTGTTTGTTAGAAATATTATTAAGAGGGACATATCTTGAGTTATCTAGTTGATTTCGTAAAACAGAGTGTCTTTGACTAAATGTTCCTCTTCCCGAATCCTGACCTACTAGTCTAACTGGGTACCCCTCCTCTAATAAAGAGCCAAAAGCTAGAGCTTCAGCAGTTGACCAATCAATGCCATAGCCATTTTTAACTGACAGTTTTCTATTATCTAATATTTTTGAAATTGTTTTATGGAGATTAATATTTTTGGGAATTGTATTAATTTTATTTGATATTTCTTGTAATTTTTTTAAGTCAAAACCAGTTACACCTCTTTTATCTTTTCCTCTTTCTGGTTTGTATCTAGACCAAGTTCCCTCAAACCATTCAATTTTTGGTTTATAGTCTTTTGCATTTTCGAATTGTTCGTTTAATAAATCTTTAAATTTTTTAATACTGTCATTTAAATAATCATTTGAAATCGATCCTTCTCTAATTAATTTTTCTCCATAAACTTTTACAGGTGATGGATGAGATCGTATTTTTTTATACATGAGAGGTTGAGTAAATGATGGTTCATCTCCCTCATTATGACCAAATCTTCTGTAACAAATCAAATCGATAACCACATCTCTATTAAATTTCAATCTAAAATCAGAAGCTATTCTAGCTGCATAGACTACTGCTTCTGGATTATCTCCATTGACATGAATAATTGGAGCTTCAACCATTTTCGCAATATCTGACGGATACGGAGATGATCTAGCAAATCTTGGGCTTGTGGTAAATCCAATTTGATTATTAATTATAATATGAATTGTTCCACCCGTATTATGACCTGGCAGACCTGACATTGCAAAACATTCAGCAACTACTCCTTGTCCAGCAAAAGCTGCATCTCCGTGAATTAATATTGGAATTACTTTTTTTCTTTCTTTGTCTTGATGAAAATATTGTTTTGCTCTTGTTTGTCCAAGTACAACTGGATTCACTGCTTCCAAGTGTGATGGATTGTCAGTCAAGCTCACATGTACTGAATTTCCATCAAACTGCCTATTAGATGATGCACCCAAATGATATTTTACATCTCCTGCACTTTCTTCCTCAGAGGAGTTTATTTCTCCTGAAAATTCATTAAATATTCTTTTATAAGATTTTTGAAGTACGTTAGCTAAAACATTTAATCTTCCTCTATGTGACATTCCAATCTTAACTTCTTTTACTTGGGATTGACCACCTATTTTGATTATTTGTTCTAATGCTGGAATTAAACTTTCACCACCATCAAGGCCAAATCTTTTTGTTCCAACGTATTTAGTATGCAAAAACTTTTCAAAACCTTCAGCCTGTATCAATTTATTTAAAATTGCTTCTTTGCCATTCTGAGTAAATTTAAAATCATCATTTTTTTCAACCCTGTCTCTAAACCACTTTCTTTCAGTAGGATTAGAAATATGCATATACTCATAACCTAATGGGCCACAATATTTTGCTCTTAAAAAATTTAATATTTCATTGATATTTGAATGTTGTTTATTTGTTACTCCATCTAAAAAAATTTTTTTTTTATAATCTTCTTTTTTAAAACCATAAGATTCAGGATGAAGCTCATCTAAGTAATCTGATTTTAATAATTCTAAGGGATCTAATTTAGCTATTAAATGTCCTCTCTGTCTGTAAGATCTTATCATTGAAACTGCTTTGATTGAATTCGCATTAGACTTAATCAATTCTAATTCACTCAACTGATTATCTTTTTCATGTTGATTTTGACTCTCATTTATAGAAAATTTTTTCGCAGGGCTCCAAGATGGACCATTTATTTCTTTAACTATTACATCTAATTCATCACCAATTTCATTAAAATATTTTTTCCAACTATCTGGCAAAGTAGGATCATTTTTTACAAACTTCATATACATCTCTTCTATGAAGGCGCTATTTGATTTGCTCAAAAAAGCTGTTTTTGCATATTCAAGATTTTTAGATGATGACATTATTTATTATAATATAAACCTAGAAAAAAAATTTTCAATTAGACAGTTTGTTAAACAAAGTTTTTCCAATTATTGATGGGGATTTAGCAACTGTAATTCCTGATTCTTCCATTTTTTTTATTTTATCCTTAGCACCACCTTTTCCACCTGAAATAATAGCTCCTGCATGACCCATTCTTCGACCTGGAGGAGCAGTTATACCTGCAATAAATCCAACAATAGGTTTTTTAATTTTGTGATTTTTAATAAACTCAGCTGCCTCTTCTTCTGCTGTGCCACCAATTTCACCTATCATTAAAATTGACTTTGTCTCTTCATCATTAAGAAACAAATCTAAACAATCAATAAAGTTTGTACCATTTATTGGATCTCCACCAATACCAATACATGTTGATTGACCCAAACCGTTTTCAGTTGTTTGAGCAACTGCTTCATAGGTAAGAGTTCCAGATCTAGACACAATTCCAACTGAACCTCGTTTATGAATATTTCCAGGCATAATTCCAATTTTACACTCATCGGGAGTAATAATTCCTGGGCAGTTAGGACCTATTAATCTACTTTTTGATCCTTTTAATTTTTGTTTAACTCTAAGCATGTCTTGGACGGGAATACCTTCTGTAATACAAACAATTAATTCTATCGACGCATCTATTGCTTCTATTATTGCCGATGCTGCAAACTTAGCTGGTACATAAATCATTGATGCATCTGCACCAACCTCATTTTTAGCTTCGGCAACACTATTAAAAACTGGTCTATCCAAATGTTTTTGACCACCTTTTTTAGGAGTTACTCCACCAACTAAATTAGTTCCATATTTAATGGCTTGTTCAGAATGAAAGGTGCCATGTGCGCCCGTAAAACCCTGACAAATTACTTTTGTATTTTTATTAACTAAAACAGACATATTATTTTATTGCTTCTACAATTTTTTTAGCTGCATCATCTAAATTTTCAGCAGATATTAATTTTAATCCTGAGTTATCTAATATTTCTTTTCC
>Ga0209425_10001976_pt1 | contig 23394 bp, 23 predicted proteins | sample COG_05_FD_184749 | JGI IMG/M metagenome (GOLD analysis project Ga0209425, IMG submission 184749) | Pelagic Microbial community sample from North Sea - COGITO 998_met_05 (SPAdes) (version 2) | ecosystem: Environmental > Aquatic > Marine > Neritic zone/Coastal water | place: Helgoland, sampling...
ATCTTTACATTCAATTATATTTTCATTTGACATTATGCTTCATCCTTTTTCTCTTTAGAATTATTTTCATCTTTAAATTCTTCTTCAGCATTGTTTTTGTGAACCATATTTTCACCTCGTCTTACAACCCACGTATTGAAAACAACTGATATTATTATTAAAGATCCTAAACCTGCTCTAAACCACTCAGCATCAATTCTTGCCATAATAATTCCACTCTCTAAAAAACGAATTAATATGGCTCCAATTGCTGCACCAAAAATTGTTCCAACTCCACCAAATAAACTCACTCCACCAATAACAGCAGCTGCAATTGACTCTAACTCTAAAAGATATCCTTGTGATGGAAGAGGAGCTTCAATTCTAAATGTCTGTATCATACCAGCAAAACCTGCAAGAAAACCACATAAAATAAAACAAAACATTTTTACGTTATTAGTCTTAATGCCCATTGAAGATGCTGCACCAGTATCTCCACCTGTGGCATATATCCAATTTCCTAAATTACTTCGATGCAACATTATGCCTGCTATAGCAGCAACACCTAGCATCCAAAAAAGGGATGCTCTAAAAACTTCAAATTGAAAAACAAACAATTCATTTGGTAACGAATGCGGAAAGGGAGGAGGAAAACCTCCAGTTGCAACAGTGGTTAGACTTCTTGCAATGTACAGCATTCCAAGCGTGGCTATAAATGAGGGAATTCCAAAACGAAGTGTTATAAAACCATTTACAAAGCCAACAGCTATTCCTATTGATAAACCTAAAGCTATAGCAAACCAAGGAGGTATTCCTTGGTGAACAAGTTGAACCATTGTCATTGGCACAAGTGCAAAAACTGAACCTACAGATAAATCAAATTCTCCTGAAATCATTAATATAGCAATGCCAATTGCAACAATAATATACTCAGGCGTAATACCCATAACAATTCTTATATTTCTTGGACTAAGAAATTTATCATTGGCGATAAAAAAACCAGTCATAATAACAATGAACATTATAAGCGTACTAATTTCTGGTCTCATTAAAATTGATTTAATTCTGTTATTTTTCATAATTGTTTCTTTTTTAAAAAAAAACCGGGCCCTTTATAGAACCCGGCTTTAATAATTTATACTCGTTATCTTACTGACATTCCTTTGAAAGAACGGATCTGAGCAACATCTTCTGGTCCAATCATAGCCTTACCAGTATCAATATCAAGAGCACTTAAGCCATATTTATTCATAAGGTATAACTGATGAACTGCCATATAACCTTGATAGTAAGGCTGTTGGTCAACAGTAAGTTGTACATAGCCTTTTTCCATTTCTTCAAAAACTACGTCAACAAGATCAAACCCAGCAAGAAGCATTTGTCCTGGTGCATAACCAAGATTTCTAATACCTTGCGCTGCTCCAGCTTCCCAAAAACCTACATCAAAATATGCAGTTGTATTTGGGTTAGTTTGAACATAAGCCGCTACTCTGTTTCCAACAGTAGATAGATCCATACCAGACTCTATTTTCTCGTATGTAACATTTCTGTCAGTGTTAGCTGCTTTGTAATCATCCATGAATCTGGCAATACCATTAGCTCTTGTATAAGCCCATGATTGGTTCATGTCAGCTACACCGATAAGAACGTGAATGTCTCCAGCAGGGAATTGTTTAGATAAAGCTGAAGCAAGTTCATAGCCAGCTTTTTCTAAATCTTGTCCAATATATGCAAGTCTGTTACTACCAGCAGCACCTTCAGGGTCATCTGTGTTTGCAGTAATTACTGGAATACCAGCAGCTAATGCTTCATCAACAGCAGCATCAAAAATTGTTGGGTTTGTAATTGTAGTAACAATACCATCAACTCCTTGAGCAATAGAAGATTCTAAGTTTTGTAATTGCTCTTGTTGATCTCCATCACCAGATAGAGTTAACATTTGACAATCAGCATCAACTTGAGCACATGCATCTTTAAATCCTTTATGAACTGCAGCCCAAAAAGCATTGTTTGTATCACTGTGCATTACGAAGTTAAATTTGTATTCAGCTTTAGCAACAGTAGAAAACGTAAATGCTACTGCAACAGAAGCTAAGAAAAAAGTAATTTTTTTCATATTAATCCTCCTAAAATGAAATCTCGATTAACAGGATTTAAAATTTAAAACAAGCAGAAATAATGATTATAAAAAAATACTAATAAGAATACTTAATACTTAACTAGCTGAATTTTAATAACTATTTTAATAAAACCTTTACATCATTGTCTGAAAAATATGCAGGTTGTGAACAAAAAGATTTTATTTCGCACTCTTTGTTTGTTGTTGCAGCCTTTAATGTTGTTTCGATTATATCCAGAACGTGAAAAGATAATTCTGCGCTACAACGATGAGGCTTTTGATTTTCAATTGAATGAATCATTTCAGACAAACCTACACCTCTATAATTTGACTGTCTTGGCGCCTCATTACTTCTTCCACTATGATTTACTATATTTGTTTTTCCCAAATACATATTTTCTACTGAGTGTTCTTCCCATTTTGAACCAAGCTCTTTTGAAGTTAAAACCGGGCCCCCAAACATATTTGGATCAGGCACAATAATAGATCCTTTTGAACCATAAAGTTCCATATGGTTTCTAGCGTGGTTTTGTACATCAAACGATAAGAAGCCTTGAATAATTGACCCGCTATGAAACTCCATATCCATCATAAAAGAAGTAGGTATATCAACAGAAAATTCCTTACCTTTTTTAACTCCTGTCTCTACTATTCTTTTATTAGAAAATTTAGAACCCCTTGCTCTTACATTTTTGGCAGGTCCTAATAAATTAATTAAAGCAGTAAAAAAATATGGGCCCATATCAATCACTGGGCCTCCTCCTTCTTGAAACCAGGACTCAGGGTTAGGGTGAAAAGTTTGGACACCTGAAAATGCAAAAATAAAATTTCCCGTTAAAATTTTACCAATACCTCCTTCATCAATAAGTTGCCTTGATCGCTGTATCCCTCCTCCTAAAAATGTATCTGGAGCATTTCCAAAATATAATTTATTTTTGTTTGCTAATTCAATTATTTTTTTTGCATCTGATAGCTTAACTGCCATAGGTTTTTCTGAGTAAACATGTTTCCCTACATTTAGTGCCCTCTCAGATACTTCATAATGCGCTTTGGGTATTGTTAAGTTTAAGACAATATCAATATTCTCATTATTCAGAAGATCATCAACTGACATCGATAAAATATTATTTTGCTCTGCACATTTATCTGCAGAAACTTGATTAATATCTGCGCAAGCAACAAAGTTAATATTGTTGAAATAATCTTGAGATTTAAAATAAGTCTCAGCAATATTACCACAACCTATTAAGCCAATGTTTTTCATATAAATATATTTGAGGGAAATTGTAATTGAAGAAAAAAGGCCGCTTACGCGGCCTAATTAGTCTTAAATTTACATAAAGTCAGCAGCATTTTCAGCTGTAACCAGTACTGTTCCAGTGTCAATATTAGCTGGAATACTCTCTCCATTAGCTAATTTCAATGCATTCTCAACACCCATGTATCCCATGTTGTAAGAGAATTGTGCAATTGTTGCAGACATTTCCCCAGCAGCCACACTTGCAGCAGCATCAGGGTTAGCGTCAAAACCAACAACTACAACATCATTAAGCATATCAGCATTTTTCAAAGCTTGAATAGCGCCTAATCCCATATTGTCGTTAGATGCAAAAATTGCTTTGATATTTGGATTACCAGTAATGATATCTTCGGTAACAGACATACCTTGTGCTGTATCCCAGTTTGCAGGAAGTTCAGCAACGATGTTCAAACCACACGCTTCTAATCCTTTGTGAGAACCTTCAGCTCTGTGTTGACCAGTTGTTTGAGTTATCATTCCCTGAAGAATTGCAACATCAGAACCAGCTGGAACATTATCACAAATATATTGTGCAGCAAGTGCAGCACCATTAATGTTATTAGTACCAATGAAAGTTACACCTTCGTTAATACCGTTAGTATCAATGTATACTACTGGTACTCCTGAAGCGATTGCATCATCCAAAATTGGAGCAACTGCATTTGGATCAGTTGGAGCAATAGCGATGCCATCAACACCTTTAGCAATTTGATCTTCAATTTGTGCAACCTGAGCCATCACATCACTCTCTTGAGGTGGTGAAAGTATAATTAAATTTACACCAAACTCTTCAGCAGCATCTTTAGCTCCAGCTTCAACAGAAGCCCAAAATGGGTTTCCAGCACCTGGACCTTTTGTACTTAGCATTATTGTTTTAGCATGACTTCCAGCTAATAAACTGCCAGAAAACAATAAAAACGAAGTTGTAATTAATGAAACAAAAAATTTCATATTTCCTCCTATAAAAAATTTATAACTACTCTTAGCAAGTATTAGATTTGAATCAAGTTTTTGATATTCTAATAAACTAATAAAATTTAGTTATTTTAATTATTTTCTTGTAGAAAATTCTCTTCTAAGAACGTCAATATAAACAGCAATAATAATAATAGATCCAATTAAGACCTGCTGCCAGAAAACACTTACATTCATTAAGTTAAGGCCATTTCGAAGTATCCCCATAATCATCACACCTGCAAAGACTCCTAAAACTGTCCCTCTACCTCCAAAAAAACTTGCTCCACCAATAATAACAGCAGCAATTGCATCAAGCTCTGATTGTAATCCTGCATTTGGATAAGCAGAGTTTGTTCTACCAGCTAAAATTAAGCCACCAATTCCGGCAAGGAAACCGCACAATGTATAAACAATAATTAATATTTTATTTACATTTATACCCGCTGCTCTGGCCGCACCAGGATTTCCTCCAATTGCATAAATCCATTTACCAATACGCGTATGATTTAGGAAAACCCAAAAAATAAAGAAGATCACGATCATTAAAATTAAACTCGTTGGAATATATTCCCTAGAGCCTTCGCCTAAGATTGCCTCAAGTTTAATTTTACCATTTCCTATAACTCTAATTTCATCTGCAAAACCAGTGATCGGCACACCACCAGAAATTAAATTTCCTACACCTCTAAAAATATAAAGAGTGCCAAGTGTCATAATAAATGGATGTGGCATTTTAAGAAGTGTGATGCCAATGCCATTAAATAAGCCACATAATAATCCAACTGCAGGCGCAACTAACATGACGACATACCAAGGCATGCCGGCCTTTGATGCAATAGCTAAGCCCATTAAGGATAGCATAATTATTGATCCAACAGATAAATCAATCCCTGCTGTTACGATAACCATAAATACACCAAGAGCTAACATCGACTGCCATGAGACTTGTTTGAAAACATTTGTTATATTTCTCCAGGAAAGAAAAACATCAGGCTGCAAAATATGCAGAACTGTTACCATTATAAGTATTAAAAGTAGGATTCCGTATTTTTCAAAAAAAGGAATAAGTTTTACAAAAGTGCTTTCTTGATTTTTATCCATATTAATCCTTTTTTCCCATTATCCAGCCTATCACTTCATCTCTAGAAGTGTTTTTTAATGTCGACTCTGCAAAGTTAGTGCCTTGGAATAAAGCCATTACCCTATCGCAAACACTGAAAATATCATCCATTCGATGGCTAATGACAATAACACTCACACCTAAATTTTTTAAATTTAAAATTAAATCTAAAACTTTACCGACTTCTTTTACTGCTAATGCTGCAGTGGGCTCATCCATAATAACTATTTTTGCATCAAATGCCGTTGCTCTTGCAATTGCAACAGCTTGCCTTTGGCCACCTGAGAGTTCTTCAACTTTTTGATCAGCTGATTTTACATTAATTTTTAATTTAGCTAGATGTTCTTCTGTTAATTGTTTTCTTTTTTTATGATCAAGAAAGTTGAATGGGCCCATTTTTTTTACAGGTTCTCTTCCTAAAAAAATATTATCTCCAATGGGTAAATTTCCTGCCAAAGCTAGATCTTGATAAACCATCTCCAATCCTAAATTTTGAGAGTCTCTTGGGCTATTAAGATTAACTTTATTACCTTCAAAAAACAAAGATCCTTCACTAGGTTTATAGAGACCTGAAAGAACTTTCATAAGAGTAGATTTACCTGCGCCGTTATCTCCAACAACACCCAAAACCTCCCCTTTAGTTATTTGCAAATTTACATCACTAAGGGCAGTAATTTTTCCAAAAAATTTAGAAATTGATTTTGCTTCTAATACTATTTCTTCATGCATAATGCCAGATAGTCTTAAGGAAAAAATTAGTTAATATCAACCGGTTTTGATCGTAAATGACGAACAGTTTCTCTAATGGCTTTTTTGCACAGACGAGGAGGCAATCCTCCATCTATTAACTTAAGATCCCCAATAACTATATCTCCCATTTCTGTAAAAGCAGAATCAAGTGCTCCAGCTCGATGAGGAGAGAAAATAACATTAGTTAATTTTCTAATTTTATGTCTTTTTGGAACTGGCTCAATTGGAAACACATCAATAGCGGCAAATACTTTTCTTTTCTTTAAAAATTTATAAAAATCATCAAAATTAATTATAGCAGCTCTACTCATTAGAACAAAAACTGTATTATCCTTAATATCGTTTAAAATTTTTTCATTAATCATTCCGAGATTAGATGAAGTGATAGTAGCTAAAACATAAATAATTTCACTTGATGAAAGCAAATTTTTTAAACTGGAAGGCTTCACATTATTTTTTTTAATTTCTAAATCTGGAACCCATGGATCATAAGCCATAATTTCATCTGTAAATGGACGAAGAAGAGGGACTAAAGATTTTGCTAAATCGCCAAAACCCAATAAACCTATTTTTTTATTTTTTATTAAAAAATTATTTTTACTAATCTCTCCTCCGTATTTTTCTTTTCTATTGATGAAATCATTATGAGCAATATGAATACTTCTTGCTATAGATAAAGTTAATCCAAGAGCCATTTCAGCAACAGGCTGCGCAAATACCGGTGATGTAGCAAGAACGTGTATGTTATTTTTAAAACAATAATCATAATCCATATTATCCATAAAGTTACTTTCCACATTAAATACAGCCTTAAGTTTCGATTGTTTTTTTAACAGCTCAGTGGGTAAATCGGGTTGACCAAAAATATAACTAACATTTGATATATTTTCTTTATAAAATTTTTTTTTATTTACTTTTGGTGCTTTTATTAGAGTAAAATTTTTCTTTAAATATTTTAAATTTTCTTTTGAAAATAATATATCCATTGTTCTTGGATAGGGATCAGTAATAATAATAGGTTTGTTTTTAGTCATTAAGAATGTCTATATTAAAAAATTAAGTTAAACTAGAACTCAAAAAAGATGGTTGAGGTTATACTTACTAAACTCCCTTTCTTTGATTCCCCTTACCTTCAACATGATCTTTTAATGCTGCCTTTTTATTTTCAGTATCAGCATTCATTAAGGTTGGGCTTTCCCAAAATGCTGTTCCATCCAACCATTCATAGCCATGAGTTTCCATAACAATAACATATGTTTTATCAGATGCTTTTGCTCGCTTATAAGCAGCTTCAAGTTCTGAAGTAGACTTAACTGTTTCGCCATTAGCTCCCATGCTTTTTGCATGTGCTTCAAAATCAACAAATTGGAGGTTTTTTGCTCTTGCCGCTCTTAAGTTGCAAATATATTCATTGCCTCCTTTTGCAAGTTGAAGTCTGTTAATGACCATATGGCCTCCATTATCACAAAGAATAATAATGAGTTTTTGGTCATACAGAACAGAGCTATAAATATCACTATTATGCAAGAGGTAAGAGCCATCACCAACAAAAACAACAACATCTTGCTCTGGCTTTGCCATCTTAATTCCAAGTGCACCAGAAATTTCATAACCCATACAGCTAAAACCCCATTCAGTTTCAAAAGTATTTAACTGTTTTGGTTTCCAAATTTGAACAACCTCACCTACCAAACCACCCGCAGCAGTTACAACAATATCAGAAGGATCAGCGTTTCTATACACTGCGCCTACTGCATGAGCATATGAAGGAAGTTCTTGATTAGTGGGGCCACTTTCCTTTTGAACATAAGTATCCCATTTATTTCTTTCATCGACTGCTCTGTCATACCATTTAGCAGGCGCTTTCCAATCACCAAGTGCTTCTGATAACTTTATTAAACCAACTTTTGCATCACTCACTACAGGGGTTGCTCTGTGTTTAATTGTATCAAATCTAGATGTGTTTATGGATACTAAATTAAAATCAGGATTTTGAAAATTAGTCCAAGAACCTGTTGTAAAATCTGCTAGTTTTGTTCCTACAGCAAGTGCTAAATCAGTATCTTTAGAGAGGCTATTTGAAGACCCTTCACCTAAACAGCCAATTGCACTTATATAATAAGGATCATCGTGAGTCATACAACCAATGCCCATTACTGTTGATGTTACTGGTATGTTATGTTTTTTAGCAAATGTTGATAATTCTTTTTCTGCCTCAGCATAAAGGACTCCTCCACCAGAGATAATAATTGGTTGCTTGGAGTTTTTAATTTGTTCAGCAGCTATTTTTATTTGATCTGGATCAGGATAAATTTTCCTTATTGTATGAATTTTTTCTTCAAAAAAAACTTCAGGATAATCATACACCTCTCCTTGAACATCTTGCGACATTGAAAGAGTTGCTGGACCACATTCTGCAGGATCCAACATGACTTGTATCGCCTGCGGTAAAGATGATAAAATTTGTTCAGGTCTTGTAATACGATCAAAATATCTAGAAACGGATTTAAATGCATCATTTTGTGTTTCTGTAGGAGAATTAAAATTTTCTACTTGCTGTAAAACTGGATCAGGAAAACGACTTGAAAAAGTATCACCAGGGATTAGCAACAACGGGAGACGATTGCTCATCGCAACTGCAGCAGCAGTTACCATATTTGTAGCTCCAGGACCAACAGATGAAGTAGCTATAAAAATTTGTTTACGACGCATAGCACGCGCATAACCAATTCCAGTTAAAGCCATATTCTGCTCATGATGACCTCTATAACCTGGTAAATCTGATTGAAATTCTTCCATAGCTTGACCTATGCAAGCAACATTACCATGTCCATAAATACCAAATGCTCCAGGGAATAATGGTACTTTTTTTCCATCAATCATTGTTTTTTGAGCAATTAAGTACTTAAATAAAGCGTGTGAGCAGGATAATTGTATAGTTTTCATTTCAGCCTCTTAAAACATTAAATCAAGTTATTTTTATAAGAAAATTTTTTTTTAGTATACTTTATTTTTTATTTATATTTTTTTCTTACTAATCATTTAACTTTTCTCAGTATTGAATTATACAAATAATAATGAAAATTGCTGTTATGGGTGAAATCCATCAAGATGGATGGAAGATTTTTGAAGATAATAATTTAGAGAGCTTTGAATTATTAAATTTTGAAGAAAATAATCTAAAGAAAGAATTAAGTGAAGTTGATGCAATTCTTCTAAGAACAGCTAAACTCAGTAATGACGTGCTCTCTTATTGTAAAAAACTTAAAATCATATCACGTCATGGAGTGGGCTATGACAACGTCAATCTTGAATATTTAAATGAAAATAATATTTCTCTTGGGATAACTTCAACTTCTAATGCTGTGAGTGTAGCCGAGCATGTATTAACCTCTTTTCTTTATTTAAGTAAAAATATTCACTTATCTGATAGATTAACAAGAGAGGGCAGATTCAATGACAAATCATCTCTTCCAAATTTTTTTGAGTTATATCAAAAAAATGTTGTTATCTTTGGATTTGGAAGAATAGGTAAGGCTGTTGCAAAAAGATGCCTCGGCTTTGATGCCAATGTTTATGTGTATGATCCTTTTATTAGTAAAAATGTTGTTGAAGAAAATAATTGTAAAGTAATTGATAAAATTAATGGAATAGAAATAGCTGATTATATTTCTATTCACCTTCCTTTAAATGCGGATACAAAAAATTTTATTGATGAACAAGAATTATCAGTAATGAAAGAGACGGCTATTGTTGTCAATACTGCTCGTGGAGGAATTATTAATGAAACTTCTCTGGTAAATGCACTACAAAACAAAAAAATTTTAGGTGCAGGATTAGATGTTTTTGAAAAAGAGCCACCAGATGAAAATCATCCATTATTTAATTTAGATAATGTAATATTATCTCCACATAATGCTGCTCTAACGATAGAGTGTAGAAAAAGAATGGCAGTTGAATCCGCCGAAAATATTGCTTTTTTTTTGCTACATAGTAAAAAGTTAAATTTAAGTAATATAGTTAATAAAGACGAATTAAAGACTTAGAGGTTAAGATAAATATTTCCATCTTCCTCGTAAATATCATAAGTTTTTAAAGGTGGAAGCTCTAAGTCGCTTATTGGATCTCCAGATACAATACTAAAAGTGTTTCCACAGCTAGCACACTCAAGCTCCTCTCCTTCAACATTAGATTCACTTAAAAAAGTTTGATCTACACAATAGCAGTGTCCCTGAGTTGCAAAAAAACCAGACTCTAATCGAAAAATTGCGTAATCTATTTCTTCATGCTCAAAGTTTTCAACACTTCCAACATCAACATCTTCCTCTTCTCCTACATGTACTGGTTCGATTTCTAAATTCATAATAAAATAGTAAAATAAATTTCGAAGATAATAAATATTTTTTTTATCTAAAACGTAAGTTTTTTTGAGAAAGTTGACTAATATTACTAACACCCATTAATCTCATATCTCGCTCGATCTCATTTCTTAAATTAGATAAAGTTTTTTCAACTCCTTTTTGTCCACCAGCTGCAAGTGCATATAAATACATTCTTCCACCAGAACATGCTTTTGCACCAAGAGACAGAGCCTTTAAAACATGTGTACCTCTTCGAATTCCTCCTTCACAAACTACATCAACTTTATCTCCAACAGCATCAACTATTTCAGCAAGTTGGTCAAACGGAGATCTTGCCCCATCTAGTTGTCGACCACCATGGTTAGAGATCATGACACAAGTAGCTCCCACATCGACGGCTTTTTTTGCATCCTCAACTGACATAATGCCTTTGATTGCAAATTGCTTTCCCCATTTTTTATTGATCTTTTCTACACCTTTCCAATCTAAAGAATTATCAAGCATTTGAGTAAAATAATCTCCTATACTTGTCATGACACTTGTTCCAGCATCTATATGATTTTTTAAATTACTTAATTCCCACTTTGGTTTCGTAAAATAATTAAACGCCCAAGAAGGGTGTATTGCAAAACTTAAAGCACTATTTAAATTAAGTTTCATTGGAATAGTAAATCCAGTGTTCAAATCTCTTTCCCTATTTCCACCAACTGCTGTATCAACAGTTACAGCCATTGCTTCAAAATTAGAATGCTTACATCTATCAATTAAATCATTATTTAATCCTTGATCTTTATGAACATACAATTGAAAGAGTTTTGGTGTTGATACTAAGTCAGATATTTCTTCTATACTTGCTGTTCCAAGCGAAGAAATACCAAACATTGTTCCAAATTTTTCAGCTGCCTTTGCAACACCTATCTCACCCTCGTAATGGAATAATCGTTGGAGTGCCGTTGGAGCACAATATAGTGGCATATCAATTTTTTGTCCCATTACAGTTGTTGACATATCAATTTTATCAACACCTGATAAAACATTGGGCACTAAATCACATGTATCGAAAGCATCAGTATTTCTTTTATAGGTTATTTCATCATCAGCAGCGCCGTCAATATAATGAAAAATAGGACTAGGTAATTTTTTTTTTGCTAATTCTCTAAAATCTTTAACGTTGTTACAGTTGTTAATGCTATCAAACATTATGCTTGGATAGTTTTTTGAGTTTGTTCACCTAACCCTTCAATACCTAATTTCATTTCATCACCTGGTTTTAAAAATACTTGTGGCTTCATACCCATTCCAACACCTGGAGGGGTGCCAGTTGAAATTATATCACCTGGTTGCAAAGACATAAATTTACTTAGATAGCTAATTAGAAAATTAACACCATAAACCATTGTTTTTGTTGAGCCGTCCTGCATTCTTTTACCATTAACATCAAGCCACATTGATAAATTTTGAGGATCAGAAATTTCGTCTTTTGTAACCAAATAAGGCCCGATAGGCCCAAAGGTATCACAGGACTTTCCTTTTACCCATTGACCTGAATGTTCTAATTGAAAAGCTCTTTCACTTAGATCATTTACTACACAGTAACCTGCTATATGATCTTGTGCTTGATCTTCAGAAATATATTTTGCTTCTCTTCCAATAACAACTCCTAGTTCAACTTCCCAATCAGACTTTTGAGAATTTTTTGGAATATGAACATCATCGTTGGGACCCACAATTGCACTTGTAGCTTTAAAAAAAATAATTGGTTCAGGAGGAACTTCCATTCCCGTCTCTTCTGCATGATCTGAATAATTCAAGCCTATACAAATAATTTTACCAACACTTTTTTTACAAACACATGGAGCAATTCCATCATGATTTTGAATAATATCTAAAGAAGAAGTATCAATATTTTTTAATTCATTTAATTTTTCTACTGTAATATTTTCTGCATCCCAATCTGAAACCAAACCTGAAGCATCACGTATATTTTCATCTGCATCTAATATTCCAGGCTTAACCTCACTACCAATTCTATATCTTAAAGTTTTCATTATAAAGTCCATCCTCCATCTATTAAGTTTAATGTTCCTGTAACAAAATCTGATTCATCACTTGCTAAATAAAGTCCAAGAGAAGCTATTTCTTTTGGTTGAGCAAGTCTCCCCATTGCTTGTCTGGCTATAAAATCATCTCTTGCTTTTTTTGGATCATCAGCCATGTTAACTCTTCCTTCCCATGAAGGGGTTTCAACTGTTCCTGGTAATATAGCGTTGCAACGTATACCTTGACTTACATAATCTGCCGCTAACGCCTTTACAAATCCATTAAGAGCAGCCTTTGTTGTTCCATATATAAACCTATTTGGAACACCTTTTACATTTGAGGCTGCAGAAGAAACTATAATAATATTTCCTTTATTATTTTTTAACATTTTAGGTAACAAATTTTGAGACATTAGATATGCTGAGTAAATATTAACATTTACTGATCTATAAAATTCATCTGAGTCACAATCCATAATATTGCCATGGTGAACAAAGCCCACAGCATGAAAAAGAACATCAACACTCTCGATTGTTGAGCAAAAACTCTCAACCTCTAATTTGCTAGTAGCGTCAACTACTTCAGTTTTTATATTTGAATTTTCTTTGGAAATTTCATCAAGTTTTTCTTTATTGATATCCAAAGCTATTACTTCAGCCCCTTCATTTGCAAAAGTTAAAGCTGTAGCTCTTCCAATTCCTTGAGCTGCAGCTGTTACAATAATTTTTTTATTTTTTAATCGCATTTAATTATTTCTCCAGTATTCTCCATTTGGATATGAAAACTCAGTAACAGAATTTTCTTTCATTTCAATAGAATATCCTAGATCTTGAGGAGGCATATAATTTCCATTATTCATTTTACATGGAAATTTGAAATGCTCATGAAGGCTGTCCTGGTACTCAACAACTTTATCATCTTTTTTTCCATTAATTAAAACATAATCAATCATGCATAAGTGTTGAACATATTCACATAAACCAACACCTCCTGCATGAGGAAAGACAGGGACATTAAATTTGTGAGCCATTAATAAAACTGTTAATATTTCATTAATACTTCCTAAGCGACAACTATCAATTTGACATACATTCATTGCTCCAGACTCTAAAAATTGCTTAAACATAATACGACCACCACATGCCTCACCTGTAGCTAAACGAACATCACCTACTTCTTTTTTAATTTTAGCAAAACCCATGACATCATCTGGACTTGTTGGCTCTTCAACAAATAATAAATCAAATTTTTTATATGCGTTAATATGTTTTATAGATTGCTCCACATTCCATTGTTGGTTAGCATCAACCATAATATGACAATCTTCACCAACTGTGTTTCTAATTAACTCTAATCTTTTTACATCTGCCTCTAAATCTAATCCTACCTTAACTTTAAAATGTCTCCACCCTTGAGACATATACTGATTACATAACTGAATAATTTTTTCATCTGAATATCCAAGCCAACCAGCTGCAGTTGTGTAAGATGGATAACCTTCACTTAAAATTTTTTCTATTCTATTATTTTTATATTTTTGGTTTTCTAATAAAATATTATATGCCTCATCTTTTGTAAGAACATCCTCTATGTATTTAAAAGTCAGCCATTCCATAATTGTATCTGGTTTACTCTCAACTATAAATTTCCATAGTGGTTTATTATTTTTTTTTGCAATTAAGTCCCAAAGAGAATTAAAAATTGCAGCTACAGCCATATGAACGACACCTTTTTCAGGACCAAGCCATCTAAGCTGACTATGATCCACACATTGAAACCATAACTTGCCAATATCTCTTTCAATTTCATCAATTGTTTTACCAACAAACAGTGGGAAGAAGTGCTTGATACATTCTGCAACAATGTCATTTCCTTTACCAATAGTAAAAGCAATACCAAATCCTTTTAAATTATTATCAGAAGTATAAACTGTAACGTAAGTTGCTGAATAATCTGGATCTGTATGTATAGCATCTGATCCTGTTAAATCTTTTGATGTTGGAAAACGAACATCATCAACAGTAAATTTCGTTATTTTTGTCATATATCAAACTTTCTTAAAGGTAGTGTTATCTATAAAATCCCAATCCAAGTCAATCCCAAGACCTGGCTTATTAGGTAACTGAGCATATCCATCTTTGATTTGAATAGATTCTTTTAAACCAAAATTAAATAAATCGTAAGGCAGTAGTACCTCAAAAAATTCACAATTTTTAATTGCAGCACAACAATGTAAGTTCACTAATTCTAATGGATGATAAATCGCCGTATGTATTTCACAAGATACTCCAAAGCTCTCTGCTAAATGGGCAGTTTTCATAGTTGCTGTGATACCACCACTCCAAGAAGGATCAGCTCTAACTACATCCACAACTCTCGTAGATATACATTCTGCTACACTATACGGATGTTTTGCTAATACCTCAGTTCCAACGATTGGGATATCAAGAATTCTTGTTAACTCTCTTAAATTATGAAAGTTCTCATCAAATAATGGTTCTTCATACCAATAATAATTTAATTTTTCTAACTCTCTTCCAAAGCGTAATGCTTGCTCAAAAGTATAAGGTGCAACTGGATCACTCATCAATTTAAAATCGTCTCCTACTACTTTTCTTACAGCTTTATGTGCCTCTAAATCAAAATCATAGTCACCTGGAGGATGAAGTTTATAAGCATTAAAACCTCTATTTTTATACTCTAGTGCTTCTTTTGCATATGCATCTGGGGTTTTTAAAACTAAAGAACTGCCATAAATAGGTACAGAGTCTCTATAGGCACCAAGGTATTTATAGAGAGGTTGTTCTGCTTTCATGGAAGATAATAACCAGCAGTTTATATCAAAAGGACCATAACTATAAATAGGAGCGTGATTCCACCATCGATCAGCTGTTCTATATTCATGCCAATGCTTTTCTCTATACAAAGGATCTCGACCAATAAAAAAAGGTTTAAAAATAGAATTAGCTATTTCACCAGCCATCGCAGCTCCTCTTCCAGCAAAACCAAAAGTTGATGATGATAGCCCTTCATCTGTGTGAAAAGTTATTACAAGAAATTCTAAATCAGATTTTTTTCCATCTCGCATTTCAGAATCTTTCATTCCTGTTTCTTTATGACGGCACATACGAATATCAATATCGGTTATTTTCATAAATTAAACTCCTCACTAATGGGTAAAGTATTTTCACCTATTTTTGGTGCTGCTATACTAGATTTTGAAATTTCATTATTAATTCTTATCGGACATCTTAAGGTTTTTATACTTAAGCCATCAGGTCTTTTGATCTCTTGAATCATATCCAAAACTTTAAACCCTTCATCTTGTAATAATTTATCCCATTCCAAAACTTCTGAACACCAAATGTCAGCTGGTTGTAATATATCAAGCCATTCTTGAGTATTTTTTAAAATTAGCCAGTCTCCAATTAACTTTTTAATTTCATCTCTTTTAACAAACCAATCCTTTTGATCATCAAATTGAATAATTGAATCTAAACCAAGTAATTTTCCTAAGGCAGGAACCGGGGTCATCGCTATTGCTATATAATTATCTTTAGTTTTATAAATTCCATAAGGTGCGGATAGATAAGCATGAGCATTATTATAAGAACTTCTTTTTGGTTTCCTATTTCCATCATTTAAATAAGTGGTTAAAACTTCAAATTGAAAGTCTAGTGTTGCCTCTATTAAACTTGTTTCAACTAAACTTCCTTCACCAGTCTTTAGTGACTTAAACAAAGCAGCAAGTATTCCCTCCGCCATATAATTACCAGCTAACATATCTGCAGCAGCTAACCCCATGGGTGTTGGTGCATCTCCACCGTTACCATTTAGCCATGCAAGACCAGATCTTGATTGGGCTAATAAATCTTGGCCAGGCAAATCTTTCCAAGGCCCTTCATTTCCATAACCGCTAACACTTCCATAAACTATTTTTGGATTAATTTTTTTAACTTCATCATAATTAAGACCAATTCTTTCTATCACCCCTGGTCTAAAGTTTTGAGTAATAACATCAGCTTTTTTAATTAATTTTTTTATTTTTTCTATATCGATTGGGTCTTTTAAATTAGCAGCGAAACTCTCTTTATTTCTATTAATTGCATGAAACAATGTGCTATCTCCATCTAAATCAGTATCACTTAAATATAAACTTCTGCACAAATCACCTGATCCAGGTCGTTCAATCTTTATTACTCTTGCCCCTAGGTCAGCTAAACGTAAGCCAGCTACTGGGCCAGATAAAAATTGACTAAATTCTAAAACAATTAATCCTTCTAAAGGTTTTGTCATATTATTTTTTCAAAGCTTTCTTGATATAATGTTGTTAACTTATCGATAACAAAACTCTCTTTTGTATTCGACTGTAAAAATTCATTAATTATGTCGCCACTATTATCTTGAAAATTCATATACCCATTATGTCGTGGTCGTATCCATGCAAGATTTAAAGTTTGCTTAGTGTTTTTAAAAAAATTATTCGTTTCTGAATTTATAGATTCATCATTCCAAGCATCCATATTTCCTGGTTGTCCTCCACTGCTATAAAAAAGGTTTTTTTGACATTCAGATCCAGCAATCCAATAACTATATTCTAAAGCTAACTCTTTATGCTTACTTTTATTTGAAATAGCAATACCAGTACCCCCCAAATGAGTACCAGCAGGACCTTTGTCTGATAGATTAATTACATTACTGTAAGTAAGAGTATTCTTTCTGTATCCTTTTCTTGAATAATTTGAAAAGCCATAAACGTATGGAGAATAAATAAAATCATCAGTTTCGCATAGAAGCTCTGCTGTTCTAATAGGGTCCATAGTAAAACATTCTTTTATTAATGAAGAAGCAATTTGCCTCATCATTTCTAAAGTTTTTATACCAGAATCTCTTTCTACAAACTTTCTATTGGCAGGATCAAATTCCTTACCAAGGTTATTATAAATACTATAAAAACTACTTATTGCATGGACAGGCTTAAGAGGCCATAAAACCTTATTATCATTCGCAAGTTTATACAAATCTTTCCACGATTGAGGTATTTCTGAAATTAAATCCTCTCTAAAACAAGAAACCTGGGAAGCAGCATCAATTGCAAGAGCCCATTGATAGCCATCAATATTATAACTTTGATGAGATAAACCTACCGACTCTTTTTTTAGGGACTCCAATTTATCTGAATGCTCATCAACATTAAAATTTTGCAATAATCCTTTTGCAGATACTTCACCAACATGAGGATAATCGATAACCATTAAGTCATATTCCTCAACCATTTCCTCAATAGGTCTATCGGCAAATGCCTGAAGAGATCTTTTATCCCATTGAATTGAAATCTTATTATTATGTTTTTTTGCAAAAGCTTTACTTGTAGCAATCATAGGATCATATCCTCTTGAGTGATCCCAAGTCATCCCCTTAAGAGTAATCATTTTTTCTCAAACTTATTTATAAAATTTTCTGGATTTTTATATGTAACAGAATGGAGGTGCTCACAATAAAGCACAATCTCACCCTCATCTTTATACACCTCATAACTAGTTCTAACTAATCCCATTTTTTCATATTTAGGTTTTTTTTCCATATTTTTTCTGATTGTATAAATTGTATCACCAATAAATACTGGCTTGATAAATCTTAAGCGATCGTAACCGTAACTAAAAGAATTTACACAGTTAGTTGCCACTAATCCTAATCCATAAGAAAAAACCATAGCTCCAGCAACTAATCTTTTTTTAAACAAACCTTCATTTTTTGCAAAATGCTCATCTCCAACATAAGGGTGCATATCCAACACCATTCCATTAAATTGCATGGCCTCGCCTTCAGAGATAGTTCTTCTAAGTGATCTTATTTTATGATCTATAATAACATCTTCATAAAACCAATTTTCTGAATTCCAAACAGGTATACTACTATGATCTTCAGGCATGTCTTTAGGATATGTAGACTCTATTCCAACTGTATTTTTATATTTAAAATCTTTATTCATATTTAAAATTATGGTATTCTATTATTTATAGATTTTTAATTCAATAAAAATAATGAGGGTATATGGTAGAAATTGAACAGTTTTTTGAAGATTACGAGGTTGGATATATTCGCACAACTATGGGTAGAACAATTACTGAAACAGATATTGTTACACATGCCATGCACTCGGGAGATTTTTATCCTCATCACACAGATGCTGAGTTTGCTAAAAAAGGACCATTTGGTCAGCGCATTGCTCAATTTAGTTGCACATTCTCAATTGGAATTGCTCTAACGGCATCTATTGTTAACAAAAGAGCATTTACTTATGGCTTTGAAAGACTTCGTTTTCCAAATCCTGTTTTTATTGGTGATACAATTCATACTAAAGTTACAATTAAAGAAAAAAAAGATGATCCAAAAAGACCTCAATATGGTCAAGTAAATGAAGCATGCGAAATTTTAAATCAAAATGATAAGTGTGTTTGCTACTCTGAGCATATTTTGCTAGTTGAAAGAAAAAAAGATTAGAAAGCGCTATACTTAATATAAGCTTCTTGAGGATCCATCCCTTCACGAATAGATTTTCTTACTTTTGATTCAGTATTTATAAGTAACTCAGATTTTTCTAGTATATCTAAAATATTAGGCTGCGGAATAATTACAACGCCGTCAATATCAGCCATTACATAATCATTATTATTTATAATCACATCACCAATAGTAATTTGTTCTTCTAGTACATCAGGTTTCCAATACCCAACAACATCTTTTGGAGTATTAAATTTTGACCATACGGGAAAATTTATATTATTAATGAACTCAACATCTCTGCATCCGCCATCAGCAATATAACCACGTATATTTTTTTTTAACAAATATTCAGCAGAAAGTTCTCCCATGAAAGCGGCAATATTATCATTAGGTTGGCAAATTAGTATTTTATCAGATGATGCTTTTGATAGCATGCCTGTCCAAGCTAATAAAGTTTCATGATGAGAGTAAGAAGTGTTAGCACTACCCTGTATTGTAAAAACTTGACCACCTATCTTATGCTCTGGTTTCAAAGCTTTAATTGATGGATCTAAAACAAAATTTTTAAAACCCGCATCACGCATTACGTCATGAATTACACTACTAAAACATTTTGTTAATCTATCTGATATAGAATTTGATTTACTGGATACTTGATTCATTACAATGCCTTGCTAGTTTCATCATCAAATAAATATGTTCTGTCTAAATTAAGAGCGAAATCCAGCTCATCCCCAGCTTTTACAAGTTCGGGAGTAAACATTCTACTTACTATTTCGATTTTTCCAAAATCAGTAAAAATAAGTGTTTCGGTCCCAAGAGGTTCTGATAAATTTACCTTAGATTTGTAATCCCAAAATTGAGATGGTTTGTTTCCAAATTTAAGAGGAACAATATCTTCTGCTCTAAAACCAAAAGAGATTTTTTGACCTTCTTTAACTGTATCTTGTTTTGATACAGGTACAGGTATACTTATTCCATCTTCAGTTTTCATTACATACTTTCCTTGATCTTTTTCAATGGTAGATGAGATTATATTCATAGATGGTGAACCAATAAATGTTGCGACAAATTTTGTAGCAGGTGTTTCAAATAACTCTAAAGGAGTTCCAATTTGCTCAATAATACCATCTTTCATAATAACAATACGATCTGCCAAAGTCATTGCCTCCACTTGATCATGTGTCACATAGACAATAGTAGTTTCAACTTTTTGATGAAGTCTTTTAATCTCTGTACGCATTTGGTTACGTAATTTTGCATCTAAGTTAGATAAAGGTTCATCAAATAAAAAAACATCTGGTCTTCTTACAATTGCTCGACCCATAGCAACTCTTTGTCGTTGACCGCCTGATAGCTGTGCTGGTTTTCTCTGTAAAAATTCTTCTATATCTAAAATACCCGCAGCTTCAGAAACGCGTTTATCTATATCTATTTTTTGCATGCCCGCAATTTTTAAGGAAAATCCCAAATTTTCTTCAACAGTCATATGAGGATAAAGAGCATAGTTTTGAAAAACCATTGATACATTTCTCTCTCTTGGCTCAAGTTCGTTAACTGTTTTATCGCCTATAATAATTTTTCCTTCATCAATCTCTTCTAAACCTGCAATCATTCGTAATGTCGATGATTTTCCACAACCTGAAGGGCCTACAAGTACTAAAAATTCATTATCACTAATTTCTAAATCAATTTTTTTAACTGCTTCTACATCACCATAAAATTTTGAAACTTTCTCAAGAGTTACTTTTGCCATTATCCTTTTACTCCTCCAAATGTTAAACCTGAAACTAAATGTTTTTGCACCATAAATGTTAAAATGAGCGCGGGTATGATAATAAATACTGCCAATGCACACATGCCTGGCCAATTAATTGTGAACTGTGATGTAAAATCCATTAAGCCCACAGTAAGTGTTTTTGAATCTGTGCTTCTTGCTAAATTTGACACTATTGCAAATTCATTCCAAGATATTAAAAAAGCAAATATACCAGCAGAGGCAATACCAGATTTAGATAATGGTAATTCGATATGCCAAAATGCCTGAAGACGAGTACATCCATCTGTCATGGCAACTTCTGACATTGCTCTTGGGATTTGACGAAAGAAACCATCAGTAAGCCAGATTGTAAAAGGTACGTTCAATGCAACAAAAACTATTATAATACCTAAATGTGTGTCTATTATTCCTATTTTAGAAAAAAGTATAAAAATTGGTAAGCTAAGAGATATCCCAGGAATAGCTCTAGTTAGCATAACTAAAAAAAAGTAAGTATTTTTACCTTTAAAATTATGTCTTGCAAATGCGTAACCTCCAAGAGTACCAATGAAAACAGCAATAGATGTACTAACTAATGAAATAATTAAGGAGTTTCGAAGGTAGCTTAAAACAGGAACTTTGCTTCTTCCCATTGACCCTTCAGAGCCACCAAATAACATTGTTTCAAATTGGTTAAAACTTAAGTTCCTTGGTATCCAAACTGCTGGCTTTGCCATAATGTCAACCTGAGGTCTAAAAGCAGTTATTACAACCCATAAACCAGGCGTCATAATGAGTATAATTAATAAAATTGCGCTCATCCAAATTAGTATATTATTTATTTGTTTTTTAGTCATAACTTAGAATTTTTCTTGCCTCCATTAATTTATAAAAGAAAAAGAAAGTGAAAGCTATTGATAGAAAGATAGAAATATATGACATAGCATTTGCTAATCCCATTTTTGCATCCACATACCCGGTTCTTGAAATTAGGGTCCATAATAATTCAGTTCTTTTAGCTGGTCCGCCACCTGTCATCATTTGTACAATGTCATATGCTCGAGCAACATCTAAAGACCGGATAGTCATGGCAATAAATATAAAGGGCATTAAAAAGGGGAGTGTGATATTTTTAAAAACCTGCCATGAATTGCATCCATCAACTTTTGCCGCTTCTATTGGATCTTTTGGAATACCCATTAATCCTGCTAGAAGTAAAATTGCAAAAACGGATGTGCTTGACCAAATTTCTGCAGCCATTATTGACATATTTGCTAAGAAAGCGTCAACCAGCCAAGGCTTTGGACTAACTCCAAATTCTCTTAAAAAATTATTTAATAAACCGATGTTATCATTAAAAATATATTTCCACTGAAAGCCAACTAAGATTGGAGAAAACATCATTGGAAACATCATTAGTGTTCTTAATGTTTTTTGTGCGTAAGTAATTTTGTTTATTAGTAAAGCTATACCAAGTCCAAATACTAATTCCAAATTTAGAGCTATGGTTAAGAATAAAACAGTTCTTCCAAAGGCTACCCAAAAATCATAATTGCCAAATAATCTTTCGTAGTTTCTAAAACCTACAAATTTATAAAGTGTGTCAGGTCGTGTTAATTTAAAAGGGGTAAAACTTGTCCATAAAGATATAAGTAAAGGAAGAAAAACCACACAAGCTAAAACTATTACTGTTGGTAATAGCAAAACCCAAGGACCATTAAGAAATTTTTTCATGTGAAGATAGTTTCCTAGCTCTAATATATAAGAAGAGCTAGGATAATTTTATCTAGAAGTAACCTGCATCTTCCATAATTTCAGTAGCTTTTTTTGAAGCAGTTTCTAATGCTTGCTCTGGTGTTTTATCACCTAATATAGCTGCCTGAAGTTCTGGATATAGCACGTTAGTAAACTCAATCCACTCAGGAATTAGTGGAGGAGTAAAGGCATCTAATGATAATGATTGTTTAAAAGTTTCAAAAACCATTAACATGAATTCATCACCCTCAGCTTCTTTTTCTGCAATTATTGCATCCCAGATAGCTGGTCTTGTTGGTGATAAACCTCCTCTTGCTTCAATCATTTGAGCTTTATTACTTGTTAAAGCCCACATGAAAGATGCAGCAGCATCTTTGTTAGGACAAGTTTCTGTCATTGAGAATGTATGTGAACCAGACCATCCTGTTCTTAATCCACCAGAACCCATAGGAGCTCTTATAAGACCAATGTCACCTGCAACTTTTGAGTTTTCTGGATCATTAAAGAAACCAGCCCAACCAGCCCAGTCAAGATTCATAGCAATTGTTCCACTAGCAAATCCTAAACCAGTATCATCCCATAAATAGTTTAATACTCCCTCAGGAACAGCTTTTGCATTATATAAATCTATAAACCACTCTAATGATTCTACACCTGCATCCGAATTAAAAATTGGACGATAGTCTTCATCAAACAATGCTCCACCATTTGCTACAACTAATTCGTAAAAACGACCTGCAATAGCTT
>Ga0209425_10001977_pt1 | contig 23391 bp, 17 predicted proteins | sample COG_05_FD_184749 | JGI IMG/M metagenome (GOLD analysis project Ga0209425, IMG submission 184749) | Pelagic Microbial community sample from North Sea - COGITO 998_met_05 (SPAdes) (version 2) | ecosystem: Environmental > Aquatic > Marine > Neritic zone/Coastal water | place: Helgoland, sampling...
CTTTCCAAGCGTGCGCCTTCAACCACTCGGCCACCTCTCCTAAAATTGTTTATCTAATAACTCATTAATAGTTGTAAACAATATTTATTATATTTATAAGCATATATGTACTTAATTTCACATCGCGGAAATATTAACGGAATTCAAGAAGATAGGGAAAATGAACCTAAATATATAAGTAAAGCAATAGAAGATGGTTTTGATGTTGAGGTAGATGTCAGGTATGCAGAGGGTAAATTTTTTTTAGGTCATGACTACAATCAATATAAAGTTGATAAAGATTTTTTATTAAATAAAAAAATCTGGTGCCATGCAAAAACAAATATGGCTATTTCTGCTTTACATGAAATTGGTGCTCATTATTTTTGGCATCAAGAAGATGATTATACTATTACTAGCAAAGGTTTTATATGGACTTATCCAGGAAAAAAATTATTACCAAATAGTATTTGCGTATTGCCAGAAAATGCTAATTATATCAAAATTGATTGTCTAGGTATATGTTCAGATTTTATAAAAAAATACGCAAATGATTAAAGCAATAATTTTTGATCTAGATGGGGTTTTGGTTGATACCAAAAAAATACACTTTGAAGCTCTTAATGAGGCTTTAAAAAAATATAATTTCAAAAAAATTTCATTTGAAGATCATGTAAAAATTTTTGATGGATTGCCAACATTAGAAAAATTAAAAATTTTAAATGAAAATGATAAATTACCAAAAAAATTTTTTTCAAAAATTAATAAATATAAGCAGAAGATAACTTCAGAAATTTTAAAAAAGAGAATAAAAAAAAATCAATCTATTTTAAATATTTTTAAAAACTTACATAAAAAATATAAAATAGCTGTAGCTACAAATGCAGTAAACTCCACCCTAAAAATTTGTTTGAACAAACTTGGTATCTCAAAATATATAGATTTTAAATTAAGTAATGAAGACATAAATTTTCCTAAACCAAACCCTGAAATTTATCTAAGAATTTTTATTAAATTTGGAATTTATCCTTCAGAAGCATTAATTATTGAAGATTCTCATTATGGAAGGGAAGCAGCAATTTCTTCGGGAGCTAAACTATTACCTATTAAAAAAATTGATGAATTAAGTCTAAAAAAAATTCAATCAAACTTGAATCTAAAAAAAATTAATATAAAGAAAAATATATCTTGGGAGGATAATAAAATGAATGTACTTATACCGATGGCTGGAGCTGGAAAAAGATTTTTTGATGCAGGCTATGTATTTCCAAAGCCTCTAATAGAAATTGATAATAAACCAATGATACAATGGGTCATTGAGAGTCTTAATTTGAATGCAAATTTTATTTTTATAATTCAAAAAGAACATCAAGAAAAATATAATATTAAAAGTGTTCTCAAAATTCTTCAGCCAAATTGTAAGATTATTGAACTTGATCATATTACAGAAGGTGCAGCTTGTACAACCTTACTGGCAAAAGAATTTATAAACAATTCTGATTCTTTAGTAATTGCCAACTCTGACCAATACATAAATTGGAATAGCTCTAAAGCACTTTATGATTTTAATTCAAAAAATCTAGATGGTGCAATTTTAACTTTTGAAGCTATTCACCCCAAGTGGTCATATGCTAAATGTGATGATGAGGGTTTTGTGTCAGAAGTTGCTGAAAAAAAAGTTATTTCAAAAAACGCAACTGTAGGAGTTTATTATTGGAAGCACGGATCAGATTATGTCCAATCTGCAGAAGAGATGATTAAAAAAAATATCAGGGTAAATAATGAATTTTATGTGTGTCCTGTTTATAACGAATTTTTATTAAAGGATAAAAAAGTTAAAATTCATAATGTAGATAAAATGTGGGGTTTGGGAACACCCGAAGATTTGAATAATTTTCTTCGCACTATTAAATGAGTATTAAAAAATTTCTTAAAGATAAATTAGGTATCAATTACTATAAATTAAGATCTAGATACATTCTAACAAAGATATTTGGGAAATATTATCTCAACATAAGATCAATAATAAAAAGATTTACTAGTAAATTTTCATTTATAAAAAAAAATCTTAATAAAAAAATTGAACATCAGAGTATTGTTAAAAAAGAAACTGGTTTTATTGTAGACTGCACTAAAGAAAATTTTTTGACCTATCACTTGAGACCAAAAAATTCTCAAAATTTTTATTTGGAAAGTACTTGTTTAATTAATGAAAAAATAGCAATAATAATACAGGGTCCAGTTCAAAATAAATTTGATTTTCTTAAAAATACTTTAGAAATTTATAAAAAGATTTTTAAAAACTCTATAATAATTATTTCAACTTGGGAAAATGAAGATCAAAATTCAATAAATAATTTAAAAGATGAAAATACATTTGTCCTCTATAATAAAGAACCAAAAGCCTCATATAATAATATTGATCATCAAATACACTCAACTAATTTAGCCTTGAATTTTGCAAAAACTAAAGGAGCAAAATATTCATTAAAAACTAGAACTGATGTAAGGTTATATAAAAATAATTTAGAGACATTTTTAATTTCTCTAATCAAAACATTTCCTGCCAAAGAAAATGGTTTAATTAAATCTAGAATAATTGTTCCAAGTTTAGTTACATTGAAATTTAGGCTATATTCACTAAGTGATATTGTTATGTTTGGTGAGACAGAAGATCTTCTTGTCTACTTTAATATAGAATCCTATAAAGAAGGATTAAAAAAATTCAATCTTACAGAAGAAAATCGTATTAGAGAGGGAACACCAGTTGTAGCAGAAATTTTCTTATGTTTAAGATTTATAAATACCCTAGAGGGAAAAGTTAATTGGAATCTTGAAAATTGGTGGAGATGTCTCAAAAACTACTTTTGTATAATTGATAATTCATCACTGGATTTATTTTGGCATAAATATGATTGGAATTATGAATATCGGTATTTAAGAACTTATTCTGATAAATTTGCAAGAGCAATAGATTTTCAAGATTGGCTATCTTTATATAATGACTCCAAAAATAACTGGCTTAAATCTTCTGATGAACATGAAAAGTATGATGAATTTCTAAAACTTAAAAATATTTTTAAAAATTAAATCTTTATTAAATCTGAAATTTTATAAACTAATTTACTTGGCATAAAAAAATTGGTTACTCCAATTTTATTAACTAAAATATAATCATTTTCTATTAATATTTTACATACTTCAGACTTAAGGTATTCATCAATAGTTAAATCATTATTTTCTATAGTTATTAATTTAGGATTAAACCTCTTTAAATTGAAACCTTTAATTACCTCTAATTCACTTCCTTCAACATCAATATTAAGATAATCAAACTCATCTAAATTTTTATTGTTCAAAACTGTATCAAGTGTAAGGCATTTAATTTTAATTTTTTTTTGTAATTTATTCATTTGAATAAGAGAGTTTTGTTGGTTGATTGGTGAATTCTCATAATAAAATGTTTCCCCATCAAAATTAGAAATTGCCAAATTTAAATTAATGTCTTTTTTGCGAGACATATTAAATAAATCTATTGATGTTTTGCTTACGTCTATATTGACACCATTCCAACCTCTTTTATATAATTTGAAAGTTAGGGACCCTTTGTAAGGATGATAACAACCAACGTCTACATATTTACCTTGATTAATATTTTTTAAAATTCTATTAATAAAAATATCTTCACCAAACTCTCCAAAATGTAACGAAGGTTTTTTATTTCTATAAATTTTTAACAATTTATAGAAATAATACATTATTGGATTTTTTAGTAAATTTTCTTTCATTTCTCTTTACTAATTTTAAGAACACCTATAAATGCCTCTTGTGGTATCTCAACTCTACCAAATTGTTTTGATCTAGCCTTACCTTTCTTTTGTTTTTCTAACAATTTTCTTTTTCTATCTGTCGCTCCACCACCATGAATTTTTGTTAAAACATCTTTTTTAAAACCTTTAATTGTTTCTCTTGCTATTATTTTTCCTCCTATTGCGGCCTGAACTGGTATCATAAAATTATGTCTAGGGATCAAATCCTTTAATTTTTCACACACCTCTCTACCTGTTCTTTGAGCAAAATCCTTATGGATCATCATTGCTAAAGCATCTACTGGTTCAGCATTTACCAATATGCCAAGCTTAACTAAATCACCTTCTCTATGCCCAATTATTTCATAATCAAAACTTGCATAACCGCTAGTCATTGACTTAATACGATCATTAAAATCAAATACAACTTCATTTAAAGGGAGCTCATAACTTAAAACTGCTCTATTCCCTGAATAACTTAAATTTGTTTGAATGCCTCTTTTATCCTGACATAGTTTAATAATTGAACCTAAATATTCATCTGGTGTGATAACTGTTGCTTTTATCCATGGTTCTTCAATGAATTTGATTAGAGTTGGATCAGGTAGACTAGATGGGTTTTGTAAATCTATAATATCTCCACTATTTAAGTTAACTTTGTAAACAACACCAGGTGTAGTTGTAAGTAAATTTACATCAAATTCTCTTTCTAATCTTTCAGTAATTATTTCAAGATGAAGTAATCCTAAAAATCCACATCTAAAACCTAAACCTAAAGCTGAAGACGACTCAGCTTCGAATGAAAAACTCGCATCATTTAATTGCAATTTAGCTAAACCATCTTTTAATTTTTGATATTCAGAACTATCAACTGGAAATAATCCACAAAAAACAACTGGTTTACTGGGTTTAAAACCTGGTAGAGGGTCTATTTTTGGTTTTGTTGCATCACAAATAGTATCGCCTACTTTAGTATCAGATAAAACTTTAATGCCTGTAGTTATAAAACCGATTTCACCAGTATTTAGTTCATTTATATCTTTGGCTTTAGGTGTAAATACTCCAACTTTTTCAATTATATAATCTTGATCTGTAGAAAGCATTTTAATTTTCATATTTTTTGTTATTTTACCATTAATAACCCTTATTAAAATAACCACACCTAGGTAGGTGTCATACCAGCTGTCAACCAATAAACATTTTAAATTCTCATTAGGATTTCCTTTTGGAGCAGGTAATTTATCAATAATTTGTTCTAATATTTCTTCAATACCTTCACCTGTTTTACCTGAACATGGAACTGCATTTTCTGTGTCTATACCAATAACATCTTCGATTTGTTTTTTTGTTCTCTCTAAATCTGATGCAGGTAAATCTATTTTATTTAATACTGGAATAATTTCATGATTTATATCCAGTGCTTGATAGACATTGGCTAATGTTTGAGCCTCTACTCCTTGAGTACTGTCAACAATTAATATTGAACCTTCACAAGCATAAAGTGATCTACTTACCTCATAACTAAAATCAACATGTCCTGGAGTGTCTATTATGTTTAAAATATAATCCTTTCCATTTTTAGATTTATAATTCAATTTTACTGTTTGTGCTTTGATAGTAATTCCTCTTTCTCTTTCAATATCCATAGAGTCTAAAACTTGTGCTTTCATTTCTCTTTCAGTTAAACCACCACACTTATGAATAATTCTGTCAGCTATTGTTGACTTACCATGATCAATATGAGCTATGATTGCGAAATTTCTAATATTATCAATAGTGCTCATTTAAATTTAAGACCGAATTTTGGCGCCAGTTTTATTTTCAACTGTTTGAATAATTAATTTATTTATTTTTTCTAAGTCGCTTTCATTCAAAGTTTTTTCTAATGACTGAATTGATACATTAATTGCTATCGATTTTTTGTCTTCAGGAATATTTTCACCTTCATAAACATCAAAAACTTTAATATTGCTTATCAAGTTTTGATCTATACTGGATATAGCATTAATTAAATCTTGTGAATTTACATTTTTATTTACTATAAACGCAAAATCTCTCTCTGATTTTTGGTAATCTGATACAGTAAATTTTGTTTTTTGATCATTAAGTGTTTTACTAAATAACTTTAAATTATCTAAAAAAATTTCAAAACCAATTAATGACTCTGTTTTTATATCAATCTTCTTTAAAATATTGGGATGTACCTCACCAAAATAAGCGGCCAAATGAAGTTTTTCATTGTTTAAAAATAATCGTCCTGATTTTCCAGGGTGATAATAATTCGGTGTCTCGCTATCAATGAAGAATTGATCTGAATTATAACCTGCTTCAACAAGAGTTTGAACTACGTCTCTTTTAACATCAAATACATCAACGTTTCTCTCTTTTTCAATCCAAGATAATCTAGATTTTTTACCTGCCGACAAACCACAAATCACTGTACTTTGTTGCCCTGGATTGGATCCAGAAAAAATAGGACCTATTTCAAATATTGATATATCTTTAAAACCTCTATCCAAATTTTTACTCATATACATAATTAGATTTGAAAATATCGAGCTTCTCAAAACTCCTAATTCAGAGCTTATAGGATTTACAATTTTAATTTCTTGATTGTCACCCTTAAAATAGTCATTATAATTTTTGTCTGTAAATGACCATGTAATTGCTTCTAAATAACCTTTTGATGCAACTGCTCTTTGTAAAAAATGAAATAACTTTTGAGATTGATTTAAGGTAGGTTTGTTTCTTTCTTTGATTGGATTTATAGTTTTTATTTTATCGTAACCACTTATTCTCACTAATTCTTCAACAATATCTACTTCTTGTGAAATATCAGGCCTCCATGACGGAACGGTTAGTTCAAAATATTTTTTTCCTTTTTTAGATTTAAAACCTAAATCTTCTAATATCTTAAGCATTTCTTTATTAGAAATTTTAAAACCAGATATTTTTTCAAATAAACTAGGATCAAATTTAATTTTTTTATTTTTAAAAGTTTGAACTTTTTGAATATCTACTTTGCTAACTTCACCACCACAAATTTCTTTAATTAATGATGCTGCTTTATTTAAACCACTCTCGATAGATGATGGATCAATACCTCTTTCAAATCTAAATTTTGCATCTGTGTCAATATTTAGTTTTTTTGCAGTATTTCTAATTGATCTAGGCTCAAAATAGGCTGACTCTAATAATATATTTTTTGTATCAAATTCAGTACCTGATCTTGTTCCTCCAATAATTCCACCTAATCCCAAAACACCTTTTTCATCACTTATCACACACATGTTGTTCTCTAACTTATAATTTTTGTTATCAAGAGCAGTGAACTCTTCTCCAGATTTAGAATTTCGAACTTTAATGCCTTTTTCAATTTTATCAGCATCGTATGCGTGTAACGGACGATTAATATCGAACATTACATAATTTGTAATATCAACTATAGCCGAAATAGGTTTTTGACCAATCGAAATTAATTTATCTTTTAACCACTGGGGACTTTCTATGTTTTTTACATTACTGATTAAACAGCTCCCAAAAGCAATACACCCTTGATTTTTTTCTTTGTTAATTTTAACCTTGAGATTTGATTTTATCTTTGATTTAATTTTTTTTTCTTTTAAATCTTTCAATTTTCCAAAGCCAGAGGCTGCAAGATCTCGGGCTATTCCTCTAATTCCAAGACAATCTGGTCTATTAGGTGTAATTGATAGATCAATTAGATTTAAATTTGATTTTGAAAAATAACTATTACCAATTTTTTTATCATATTTAGATGATGACAATTCTGTTATACCATCACTTTCATCTGATAAATTTAATTCGGACTCTGAACAAAGCATTCCATAAGAAGTTACATCTCTTATTTTAGCTATTACTAGTTTGGTTTTGGTTTTTGGAACAATTGCACCAGGTGGAGCATATATTGTAATCAATCCTTCTCTTGCATTAGTAGCACCACATACAACTTTTTTTAATACTTTTTCTCCAATATCAACATCACAAACTTTTAATCGATCCGCATTTGGATGTTTTTCTGTCTTTACAATTTTTGCTACTTTAAATAAATCGAGGCCTTTAGATAAATTTTCAACACTTTCAACCTCTAGACCAACATTGGTCAATTGTTCTAAAAGTTTTTCTTCTTTTAAGTTTGTGTTTAAATGATCCTTAAGCCATTCAAAAGTAATTTTCATCTACTCAAACCTCTATAATTGGTTGGAACATCGAGCGGGTCAAAACCAAAATGGTTTAACCATCTATAGTCACATTCAAAAAATGCTCTTAAATCATTTATGCCATATTTAAGCATAGCTAATCTGTCAATACCTATTCCAAATGCATAACCTTGGTATTTAAGTGGATCTACTTTCACATTTTTTAGAACATTTGGATGAACCATTCCACATCCTAAAATTTCGAGCCATTTATTTCCTTCTCCTATAATAATTTTTCCATCTTTAATTTCATAACCTATATCGACTTCAGCAGAAGGTTCGGTAAATGGAAAATGACTTGGTCTAAACCTCATTTTAATTTTTTCAACTTCAAAAAACTCTTTAATAAAATAATTTAAACAGCCTTTTAAGTGACCCATGTTTATATCTTTGTCTATATGAAGACCCTCTACCTGATGGAACATAGGAGCATGTGTCTGATCACTATCAGATCTATAAGTTCTTCCCGGAGCAATGATTTTGAATGGTGGCTTATCTTTCAACATAGTTCTAATTTGAACAGGTGAAGTATGAGTCCTTAACAATTTTTGTTTTTTATCATCAAGATAAAATGTGTCATGCATATCTCTTGCAGGATGATTATCCGGAGTATTTAATGCTGTAAAATTATTATATTCATTCTCAACATCAGGTCCCTCCTCAACGCTAAATCCTATTTCTGAAAAAATAGATGATATTTCATCGATTGTTTGTGAGACAGGATGAATTTTTCCCCTGGTAAAATTTCTTTCAGGTAGAGTTATATCAATTTTTTCTTTTTCTAATTTTTCATTAATTGTTGCATTTTGAATCTCATTTATTTTAGACTCTATTAAATCTTGTAATTCATTTTTGATATTATTTAGATCAGATGCAAATTTTTTTCTCTCATTTTCAGCAATTGATCCTATCTGTTTAAACTGAGAAGAAACTAATCCATTTTTTCCAAATAGATTGGATTTTATTTCATTTATTTCTGATAGATTTAATTTCCCCTTAAGTTTTAACAAGAATTCATCTTTTAATTTTTTAAGATCAGACATCTTTACAGATTATTTCTTCGGTGGAATAAAACAATAGTGAAGATTAATTTAAAGCTGATTGTGCTTTTTGAACAATAGTTTTAAAGGCTTCTGGGCTATCATACGCTATTTCAGCTAGAATTTTTCTATCAATTTTAATTCCGCATTTATTTAATCCATTTATAAATTTAGAATAGGTTAATCCTTCAGCTCTGACACCAGCGTTTATTCTTTGTATCCAAAGTGATTTAAATTCTCTTTTTTTATTTCTACGATCTCTATATGCATATTGCATAGCTTTTTCCATTGCCTGCTTCGCAACTCGAATCGTATTTTTTCTTCTTCCCCACTGGCCTTTTACGGCCTTCAAAACCTTTTTATGTTTAGCTCGACTAGTTACGCCTCTTTTTACTCTCGCCATTTTAACCTCTTAAACTATATGGCATATACGATTTAACAATTTTTCCATCTTGTTTTGACATCGCAGTTGTGCCTCTTAATTTTCTAATTTGAGAATTTGTTCTTTTTATCATGCCATGTCTCTTACCAGCTTGAGCCATCATCACTTTGCCTCTGGCTGATATTTTAAATCTTTTTTTTGCTGAGCTTTTAGTTTTAAGTTTTGGCATAATTGACGAGGTTATACAAAGAATGATGAAAATTTACAACCTATATTAAAGCCTATAAAGGCTGAATTACCATAATCATCTGCTTCCCATCAAATTTTGGATGCAGCTCTACCTTGCCTATATCTTTCATATCTTCCTTGATCTTGGTCATTAATTCATTTCCTAGATGTGAATGTTGTAGCTCTCGACCCTTAAATCTAATTGTGAACTTTACCTTATCTCCTTTTGCAATAAATTTTTTTGCATTTTTAACCTTAAATTCATAATCATGGGTTTCCGTTACTGGTCTCATTTTTATTTCTTTTAATGCAACTATTTTTTGTTTCTTTTTTGCTAAATTAGCTTTTTTTTGAGCATCATATTTAAATTTACCCATATCCATTATTTTACAAACTGGAGGGTTTGCGTTGGGTGCAATTTCAATTAAATCAAGTCCTTGATTCTTTGCGATAGAAATTGCCTCATTAGTATTAAGAGTTCCTAAATTTTCACCATCACTTGCTATAACTTGAACTTCAGGCGAAGAAATCCTATTATTAGATCTTGGACCACGATCTTTAGTTCTTCTTTGAAAATAATTTTGCTTAAAATCTGCCACTTAATTTGAAGATGCTTTATTTAAAGCAGAATGTGTTTTTAAAAATTTATTTAATTCCATATTTTCTTGTTCATTAGAATCCAATCTTCTAATGGTTACTGAATTACTGTCAACTTCTTTTTTACCACAAATCAACAAAAGAGGTATTTTAGCTAATGAATGATCTCTAATTTTATAATTTAAATTATGTTTTTTTAAATCAACTATCGAGCTTATTCCTGCTTCCTTGATTTTTTTAGATACTTTGATTGCATAATCTTCAAAATCTTCTGATATTGGTATAACTACTGTTTGTAATGGAGAAATCCAAAATGGAAATTTTCCTGCATAATGTTCAATTAAAATTCCAATAAATCTTTCAAGTGAACCAAACAAAGCTCTATGTAGCATTACTGGAACTTTTTTTGTTCCATCCTTGTCAACATATGAAGCATCTAATCTTGCAGGTAAATTTAAATCTACTTGTAAAGTTCCACACTGCCAATCTCTTCCGATTGCATCTCTTAAAACAAATTCAATCTTTGGTCCATAAAATGCTCCTTCACCTTTATTTATGCTATATTCTAACTTAGAAGCCTTTACTGCTTCTAACAATGAGGCTTCAGCCTTATCCCAAACTTTATCATCACCAACTCTTACTTCAGGTCTATCTGCATATTTTAATATTACATTTTCAAAACCTAGATCCTTATAAATATCCAAAATTAAATTTGTCACATTCAGACATTCACTAGTGATTTGTTCTTCAGAACAAAAAATATGCGCATCATCTTGTGTAAATGCTCTTACTCTTAATAATCCGTGAAGTGCTCCAGAAGGTTCATAACGATGAACTTTTCCAAACTCTGTTATTCTCAAAGGTAAATCTCTATAACTTTTTAAACCTTGATTGAAAACTTGAATATGGCCTGGACAATTCATTGGTTTAATTGCAAATATTTTTTGATCGGGTGTTTCTGAAGTATACATATTTTCACCATATTTTTCCCAATGACCAGATTTTTCCCACAAAAGTCTATCTAATACTTCAGGTGTATTAACCTCTTTATAGCCAGCCGCATCTTGTCTTGCTCTCATATAATTAATCAGTTTTTGAAATAATGCCCAACCTTTTTCATGCCAAAAAACAGATCCTGGACTTTCTTCTCTGAAATGAAATAAATCCATTTCCTTGCCAAGTTTTCTATGATCTCTTTTTTCAGCTTCTTCAATCCTTTTTAAATAAGCATCTAAATCTTTCTGATTTGACCAACTCGTCCCATAAATTCTTTGAAGCATTTCATTATTTGAGTCACCTCTCCAATAAGCTCCTGAAACTTTTGTTAATTTAAAAAATTTACCAATTTTTCCCGTTGAAGATAAGTGTGGACCCCTGCACAAATCATGCCATTCTCCATGAAAGTAAATTGAAACCTCTTCTCCTTTTGGAATACTCTCAATTAGTTCTGCTTTGTAAGTTTCACCCTTTTTTTTAAAATGTTTGATAGCTTTTTCTCTGTCCCAAACTTCCCTTTTTGTAATTTCATCACGATCAACTATTTCTTTCATTCTTTGCTCAATTTTTTTTAAATCTTCTTCAGTAAAAGGTTCTTTTCTTGCAAAATCATAATAAAAACCGTTTTCAATAACTGGACCAATAGTAACTTGTGTTCCCGAAAAAAGCTCTTGAACAGCCATTGCTAAAATATGAGCTGTATCATGTCTTATAGTTTCAAGACCCTCATCATTTTTTGAAGTAAATATTTTAACAGAACAATTTTTTTCAATTAAGTAATCTAAATCTTTAAGTTCCCCATCCACACTCATAACCATTGCTTGTTTAGCTAATGATTTGCTAATTTTTTCAGCCACTTCTAGCCCAGTAATTTTTTTTGGAAAATCTAAATTGTTTCCATCTGGCAAAGTTATTATAGGCATTTAATTTAGTAATCTTTTATACTCTGAATAAGTAGAAAAACACATTTTTTCAACATTAAATTTTTTTATCACGTTTTTTCTTCCTTCTTTACCCATTAATTTAAGTGACATTTCATCCATAGTTATTGCACTAATAATCTTTTTACTTAAAGAATCTGCATTGCCAGCCTCAAATAAAAAACCAGTTTTTTCATTAATAATTGTTTCATTCGACCCACCAATATTACTGGCAATAATTAATTTTTCCATAGATTGTGCTTCTACCGCAACTCTCCCAAATGCCTCAGGTTCTATGGAAGGTGAAATAACAATATCTGAAACTTTATAAGCCAAAGCCATATCATCACAATGATCAATAAATTTAATTTGATTTGTTAAGCGGTACTGTTCGGATAATCGAATTAGTTTTTTTTTATATAGGTCTCTACCTTGATCACTTCCTAAAATGATAACATGAAATGCTTCATACCCTAATTCAATTTTGACTAAATTTATTGCCTCAATACACATTTCTTGTCCCTTCCAAGAAGTAAGTCTTCCTGGCACTAAAATAATTTTTTTTTCTTTTTTAATTCCCCATTTTTCTAAAAGTTTATTTTCGTCTACTTCTAATTTTGTTGATGAGTCAAAATAGTCAACGTTTATTCCTCTAAAAATTACTAAAAATTTTTTTTTTAGTCTTAAAAATTCAGAATAATTTTCTTTTATATGGGAAAAAATGAAATTTGATCCAGCAATAACTAAATCAGATCTAACCATAATAGAATTATAAAATTTTTTCAGTTTACCACTAAAATTATAAGTGCCATGAAATGTTGTTACAAATTTTCTTCTTGTTAACTTTGTAGCAAAAAAACATGACCAAGCTGGAGCTCGACTTCTAGCATGAACTATTGAAATATTAAAAAATAAAATTATTCCAACTAAAATGATTGCATTAAAAAATATTAATAAAGGGTTTTTGCTATGAACTGGTAATTTAATTAGTCTAACTTTTTCTTTGTCTATGAATTTTGTTAATTCACCTCCACTAGTAATTATGAAAGATTTACAATTATTTTCTGGAAGATAATGAGCGATATCATAACACCCTGTTTCTGCACCTCCATAACCTAGTTTAGGTATCACTTGTAAAACTTTTATATTAGACGACATTGGATAAGATTATATAATATTAGACAAAACTAATAAACTTTAATGACAAATTTCAACTATTTTAAATTAACTAAATTCAAAAGAATAAGGTATCTAAAACATATTAAAAAAAATAGTAGCTACATTGTTTTTTTACATGGATTTATGTCTAATTTAGAGGGTAAAAAACCTAAAACTTTTTTCAATTTTGCAAAAAGAAATAAATTAGGCTTTCTAGCATTGGAATATTCTGGACATGGTAAATCATTTGGAAAATTTACTGAAGAAAATGTTTCTAAATGGACTCTACAAACAAATTCATTAATAAAAAAAATTGTTAAAAAAAACAAAATCATTTTAATTGGCTCTAGTATGGGTGCATGGATTTCTTTAAATTTATTTAAATATCATAAAAATCAAATCAAAGGTTTTTTAGGAATCGGTTCTGCACCTGAATTTTTAGAACACTTAATGTGGAATAAATTCTCAAAAAAAATGAAAAAGGAAATAATAAAAAAAGGTATTATAAATTTAAAACATGGAGATTATGAGTATCCAATCACTTATCAACTAATCAAAGATGGTAGAAAAAATAAAGTTCTGAATAAAAGTATTTATCAAAATCTAAATGTAACTATGATACATGGTAGCAAAGACAAATCTGTGCCTATAAGTTATTCAAAAAAAGTTTTAAAAGTTTTTAAAAAAGCAAAAAAAAAATTGGTGATTATAAAAAATGGTGATCATAGTTTGTCCTCACCAAAATGGATCAGTGTATTAAAAAAAGAATTAAAGTTAATTATTAACTAACTTCTCTTATTTTAGACTTTAATGTGATTGGATTCTCAATTTTATTAAGCATTTCTTTTGGACAAACTTGAATAAAATTCAATATTTCCTTATCAAAATTATCGACAATACTTTTTGATACTAAAGAATTTGTTTCTTTAAAATGTTCTAAAACTAACTTCTTTAAAAAATTTTTCCAATATTCTGTTTCTACATTTTGCCAAATAACCGACTCTGGATTTACTTTGTTTTCAAATTCTTCAGATTTATCATAAACAAACGCCATACCACCAGTCATGCCGGCTGCAAAATTATCCCCTACGTCTCCAAGAATAACAACTGTTCCTCCTGTCATATATTCACAACCATTTGAGTCACAACCTTCAATAACGGTAATTGCACCAGAATTTCTTACCGCAAATCTATCACCAGCTTGTCCTGCTGCAAATAGTTTTCCTGATGTAGCACCGTAAAGAACTGTATTTCCAATAATTGTGTTTTCATTAGAAACTAAATTACTTTCAGCTGAAAGCTTTATAGAAATTGTGGCTCCTGATAAACCTTTGCCAACGTAATCATTTGCATCACCATTTAAATTTAGTTTTAACCCTTTAGAGGAAAAAGCTCCAAAAGATTGTCCCGCCGAACCTTTAAAGTTTAATGTCAAAAAATTTTCGTTTAACTTTTCATATCCATATTTTTTATAAAGATGGTGTGAAATTCTCGTACCAACTGCTCTATTAGTATTTTTAATAATAAATTCTTTTTCAATTTTTTCAGAATTGTCTAAAGATTTCTCTATTTCTGGCCAAATTTCTTGATCTAATGTTTCAGGTACCTTGTTTATTTCTAAAGACTCACAATATCTTTTATTGATTCCTGGGTCTGCCTGAACAAATAATGGATTTAAATCTAAATCATCTAAATTAGGTGATGCTTTACTTACCTGCATTAATAAATCTGTTCTACCAATTATGTCATTTAGAGATTTAAATCCTAATTCAGACAAAATTTCTCTTACCTCTGAAGCAATAAATGTGAACAAATTCACTATTTTATCTGGTGTTCCAGTAAATTTCTGTCTTAATTCCTTATCTTGAGTACAAACACCAACTGGACAGGTGTTTGAATGACATTGTCTTACCATTATACAACCCATTGCAACTAAAGCCGTTGTTGCTACCCCATATTCCTCTGCGCCCATCATTGCAGCAATAACAACATCTCTACCTGTTTTAATACCCCCATCAGTTCTTAAGGTTACTTTATGTCTTAAATTATTCAATGTAAGTACCTGGTTAGCTTCTGTAAGACCCATTTCCCAGGGTATTCCAACGTATTTTACACTTGTTTGTGGAGTTGCACCTGTTCCACCATTATGACCTGAAATTAAAATGATGTCCGCCTTGGCTTTAGCTACTCCAGCTGCAATAGTACCAATTCCAGATGAAGCAACTAACTTAACTCCAACTCTAGCTTTTGGGTTTATCTGTTTTAAATCATAAATTAATTGAGCTAGATCTTCTATTGAATAAATATCGTGATGTGGTGGTGGAGAAATTAATGTTACTCCTGGTGTAGAGTGTCTCAATCTTGCAATTTCTTTTGTTACTTTAAAACCTGGTAACTGACCTCCTTCACCTGGTTTTGCGCCTTGGGCCATTTTAATTTCTATTTCGTTACAATTATTTAAATAGTTTACAGTTACCCCAAACCTAGCAGATGCAATTTGTTTAACCCTAGAATTTGCACTATCCCCACTTTCCATAATTTTAAATCTACCAGCATCTTCACCACCTTCTCCGCTACAAGAGGCGCCTTTGATTCTGTTCATTCCTATAGCTAAAGTTTCATGTGCTTCTTTAGATAAAGCTCCATGAGACATACTCCCACTTCCAAATCTTTTTAATATTTTTTCTACAGGTTCAACTTCAGAAATTTCTATTGATGGACCTAATTTCTTTTTTCTAAAATTTACTAAATCTCTTAAATTAATTGGTGGTAAATTATATATTCCCTCAACATATTTTTTATAAGTATCATATGAATTTAAGCTTACAGCACTTTGTAATAAATGAATAAGTCTGCCTTGATATTGGTGAGTTTCTCCATTTTTTCTATATCTGTAAATACCTCCAATTGGCAAAATAGTTTCTGTACTTTCAAAAGCCTCTTTGTGAATTTCTCTAATTTTTTTTTCAATTCCAACTAAACCAATGCCTGAAATTTTTGATATTACTCCGGGAAAGTAATCATCTACAACTGTTCGACTTAATCCGACAGTTTCAAAATTACATCCACCTCTGTATGAACTTAAAACAGAAATTCCCATTTTAGACATTATTTTTAATAAACCTGCATTTACTGAACTTATGTAGCGCTGCACACACTCATCAAAACTATATTGACCAAAAAGTTTTTTTTCAAATCTTTGATATAAACTATCAAAAGCTAAGTATGGATTTACTGTTGTTGCTCCAACTCCAATTAATGTAGCAAATGAGTGTGTATCTAAAGCTTCTCCCGATTGAACATTAATTGAAACATAGCCTCTTAATTTTTTTTTAATTAAAAAAGAATTTATTGCCCCAACACACAGCAACATTGGCATTGGCAATCTTTCTGATGAAAGATTTTTATCGCTTAAAATTATTTGAATAACACCCTGTCTGACTGCAATCTCTGACTCTTTTTGAATTCTATTTATAGAATCTTGTAAATTTTCATCTTTTGAAAAAGAACAATCAATTATTATTGAACTTTTACCAAAAAAATTAATAAACTTGTTAAATTGTGAATTTGATAAAATAGGACTATTTAAAACATAAATATTTTCTTTTGTTAAGGTATCAAAATCAAGAATATTTCCTAAATTTCCAAATCTAGTTTTTAAACTCATTACTTTGTTTTCTCTTAATGAGTCAATTGGTGGATTTGTTACTTGACTAAAATTTTGCCTAAAAAAATGATAAAGGGGTCTGTACTTATCAGACAGAACAGCTAAAGGAGTGTCATCACCCATAGAGCCTGTTGCTTCTTTTGCGTCCTCTGCCATTGGATGTAAAATAAGCTCTAAATCCTCTAAACTTATTCCAAAAGTATATTGTCTTCTTCTTAAACTTTCTCCTTCAAAATTATGTTTTTCATTTGAGATTAATAGTTTTTCGTCTAAATCAATTATTTGAGAATTAAAATGTTTAAACTCTCTAGCTAAATAATCTTTGATTTGATTATTAGAAAAAACTTTTCCTTTTTCAATTCTAACTCCAATTATTTCACCTGGGCCTAATCTACCTTTGGTTAAAATTTTTTTTTCATTTAGCTCTATCATTCCAGTTTCTGAACCTGCAAAAAGCATTTTATCCTTTGTTATGGCATATCTTAATGGTCTTAAACCATTTCTATCATTAGCTGCTATAACCCATTCATTATCTGTAGCAGCTATAGCAGCAGGTCCATCCCATGGTTCCATCGTGCTATTTAAGAAATTAAATAATTGTTGATGAGTCTTTGATAGAGTTTTATTTTTTTTGGACCAGGCATCAGGTACTAGCATCAATTTAGCTAGAGGTGCTGATTGACCTGATTTATTTAATAATTCAAATACATTATCTAAAGCCGCTGAATCAGAAACACCTTTTTGAATTACTGGTTTTAAATTTTCAATATTATCAAAAAGTGGACTGTTCATTTCTTGTTCGTGTACTTTCATCCAGTTTTTGTTTCCTTTATAAGTATTTATCTCACCATTGTGTGCTATGGCTCTAAATGGTTGGGCTAAACTCCAACTTGGTGCAGTATTTGTTGAAAACCTCTGATGAAAAATTGCATATCTTGATACGAATCTTGGATCTTTTAGATCTAAATAAAAGTCAGATATTGCTTCAGCTAAATATAATCCTTTATAAATTATAGACTTTGAACTAATTGAACAAATATAAAAATTGTTCAATGATGCGTCAAAAGCTTTATTTTCAATTCTCTTTCTTGTTTCATAAATTTTTCTTTCTAAACTTTTGTCTAATAAGTTTGGATCATTAGATTTAAATAAAACTTGAATAATTTCAGGCATAGTTTGTAAAGCTTTTTCACCCAAAACTTTTGAATTTACTGGTACTTGTCGCCAACCATATATACTAAAATTATTTTTAGTTAATTCACTTTCAACAATAGTTTTACAATTCTCTTGTGATGAATAGTCATTTCTAGGTAAAAAAATCATCCCCACACATATTTCGGAGTTATCGTAATCATGTCCCGTGACTTCAATTTTTTCTATAAAAAAATCTTTTGGAATTTCAACGTGGATTCCTGCTCCATCACCAGTTTTTCCATCTGCATCTACCGCCCCCCTATGCCAAACAGCTTTTAAAGCCTCAATTCCATACTCTACAATTCTTCTAGATTTTTTCCCCTCTGTAGAAGCTATTAAACCCACTCCACAAGCGTCATGTTCCATTTCTTCAGAGTAAACATAATTCTTTTTTAATAATTTTAAGTTTTTTTTATAGTTATTCATTATGCAACTTTTATTTTTTTTACTTGAATATTTTCTAGATAAGTTTTTATGGCTGCAGCTGCATCTCTTCCATCTTTAATGGCCCATACAACTAATGAAGCTCCTCTAACAATATCTCCTGCAGCAAAAACTCCCTTTAAATTTGTTTCCATCGTGTCAAAATCAGTTTTTATTGTTCCCCATTTTGTAACCTGCAACTCTTTTATATCAAACAAATAAGGGAGATTCTCTGGATCAAATCCAAGAGCTTTAATAACCATATTAGTTTTAATCTCAAACTCTGATCCTTTTTTAATTTGAGGTTTTCTTCTACCTGTATCATCTGGTTCACCTAATTTAATTTGATCAACAATTAAATTTTCAATTTTATTTGAACCTTTAAATTCTTTTGGACTGGACAACCATACAAACTCAACACCTTCTTCTTCAGCATTAGCAACTTCTCGTGCTGATCCTGGCATATTTTCTTTATCTCTTCTATAAAGACATTTAACTGATTTTGCTTTTTGTCTTATTGATGTCCTAACACAATCCATAGCAGTGTCACCACCACCTATAACTACAACATCTTTTCCTTCAGCATTTAAGATACCTTTATCAAATAATTCAACTTTATCACCCAGCCCTTTTCTATTTGATGCTGTTAAAAATTCCATGGCTGGAAAAATATTTTCTAAATCGTTTCCAGGTAAATCTATTTCTCTAGGTTTATAAACCCCAGTAGCAATCAAAATTGCATCATGTTTTTTTCTTATTTGACTCAAGGTAGCATCCTTACCAACCTCAAAATTCTGAATAAAATTTATACCTCCATCTTTTAAAAGCTTTGTTCTTCTTTCAACAACATGTTTTTCTAATTTAAAATTTGGGATACCATAAATTAATAATCCTCCCGCTCGATCATAACGATCATAAATTGTTATCTTATATCCATTTTTTCTTAATTGTTCGGCGGCTGCCAATCCTGCTGGTCCTGCACCAATTATACCAATACTTTGATCTTTTTCATATTTTACATCAATCGGTTTTACCCAACCTTCCTCCCAGGCATTATCTGTAATATATTTTTCTATTGAACCAATTGTTACTGTCCCATGACCAGATTGTTCAATAACACAATTACCCTCACACAGACGGTCTTGTGGACAAATTCTTCCACAAACTTCTGGCATATTATTTGTACTTTGAGATAACTCATATGCTTCTTTAAGTCTGCCCTCCGCTGTTAACTTAAGCCAATCTGGAATATTATTACTTAGAGGACAATGGATTTGGCAGAAAGGCACCCCACATTGAGAACATCTGCTAGACTGCTCTTTAGCTTTTTGATTAATAAACTCGTCATAGATCTCATTAAAGTTCTCTTTTCTTCTATCAACATCTCTTTTAGGTGGAGTTTGTTGACCTATTTTAGTAAATTTAAGCATTTTATCAGTCATATATTATTATAATTTTATATAAATATACCCTGTATTTATTAGTTAAAGGATTATTTGGGTCAGCATATATGACATATATTTTGATTAAATTACCATAAAATATAAAAAATTTAACTTTTGCATATCTCTTATGATTAAATGGAATTGTTTTAAAAGCTTTTTTTTTAAGTTACGACATTCAAATGTTTCAAGATTTTATAGAAATTCTAATTTTATCTGCTGTTCAAGGAATATCAGAATTTTTACCAATAAGCTCATCTGCACACTTAATCATAGTTTCTAACTTATATGATTTAAAAACAAGTTCTTTGTTAATTGATATAAGCTTACATTTGGGCTCTTTATTAGCAATAATATTTTTTTTTAAAAAAGATTTATTTGATCTAAAAAATAATCAAAAACTACTAAGTCTAATTATAATTGGCTCGATACCACTTATAATTTTTGGTTACATATTACATACAACTGAATTAATTCATTTTTTGAGAAATGTAAAAGTTATAGCTTGGACAACTCTTTTTTTTGGAATAGTTTTATTCATTGCTGATCAAAGAAAATTAGATCATAATTTATCTACAGACCTAAATGTTAGATCAGTGATATTTATTGGGTTATTTCAAATTCTTGCTTTAATACCTGGAGTGAGTAGGGCAGGAATTACAATGACGGCTGCTAGATTTTTGAAATTTAATAGAGTTGACTCGGGTAAAATTTCGTTTTTGTTATCTATACCAGCATTGGCCGGTGCTAGTTTTTTAGGTCTAAAAGATGCATTTTTTGAGACAATAGAAATTAGTTATATAGTTATAATTGCAGTAATATTGTCTTTTTTATTTTCTTATACAACTGTTAAATTTTTTTTAGGTTATCTTAATAAATTTTCTTTAAATATTTTTGTTATATATAGAATAATTGTTTCCTTAATATTATTTTCAATAATTTATTTTTAGTTAATTTTTTTGACTAAAGGTAATAATTGTGAAAGTAAAACTCCACATAATATAAAAAAGCAACCTAACAAATTATTAATACCAAGAACTTGATCTAACAAAAACCATGCAGCAATTGTTGCAAAGACACCTTCTAAAGAAAAAATAATAGCAGCAGGTGCAGGTGATATATTTTTTTGCGCATAAATTTGTAATACGAATGCAAAACCACCTGATAAAATCCCTGCATACAAAATAGAGTCAATTTCCTTTAATATATTTTCAAAAATAAACTCCTCATAAATTAATCCCACAAAAAAGGATAAAATAGCAACAATTAATGTTTGAATAGCTCCAAGTGTAAGTGGTAGGTTATATTTGGTAACTATAATTCCAGTAAAAATAATGTGTGTGCTCCAAAATAAAGCTCCAAATATTACAAGGGTATCACCAAGCCTTACTGTTGCATCATAAAAGTTTGTTAATAAGTATCCACCTACTAAACATAATATTACTGATGGCCATACACTCCAATGAATAGATTTTTTTCCAAATAGGAAAATAATAATTGGAACCATAGGAACATAAAAAATGGTAAAGAATGCTGCGTTAGCTACGTCGGTATATAACAAAGCCACTTGCTGTAAAGCAGATCCCAAAAAAAGAGAAAATCCAATTAAAAAAGAGAGGATCGCAAATGTTTTTATGTCTAATTTAAATTCTGATTTGAATTTTTTTATCTCAAATAAAATAACTAATGGTATAATTGCCAAGAAACCGACAAAAAATCTAACTGCATTGAAAGTAAAAGGACCTATATCGTCCATCCCAGTATCTTGAGCAATAAATGTAGTTCCCCAAATAAATGTACACAATAAAGCGCTAAATAACGAAATAGTTTTAGACATAATTTTTTAAATAGCTAATTTATAGGCAAAGTTTTTACCTAAATTTTCTTTTAAATCATTATTAAATCGAGCAGCTTCAGCACCATCAATTATTCTATGATCATAAGATAATGAAAGTGGTAACATTATTCGTGTAACAAATTTACCATCTATATAAACTTGTTTTTTTTCTGATTTACCAATTCCCAAAATAGCAACTTCAGGATAATTAATGATAGGTGTAAAAAAAGATCCTCCAATTCCACCAAGACTGGTGATTGTCATTGAGCCACCAAATAACTCTTTTTTGCTAATTTTTAAATTTCTACATTCATCACTCAATTTTTTAAGCTCTTCACCTATTAATGAAATATTTTTGTTATCTGCATTTCTTAACTTTGGTACCATCAAACCATGAGGAGTATCGACTGCAATACCTATGTGATAATATTTTTTAACAGTCATTTTTCCTTCTTCTATTTCATCAATAGAGCTATTAAAATTTGGAAACTTTTTTAATGATGAGGTTAAAGCTTTTACAATAAAAGCCAAAGGTGTAATTTTTTTCTTTTCACCTGTATATATATCAGTTAGCGATGTTCTAAATTCCTCTAATTCAGTAATATCCGCCTCATCATGATTAGTTACATGAGGAATATTGGTCCAAGAATTCATTAAATATTTTGATGATAACTTTTTGACTCTTGGTATTTCTTTTATTTCTATTGTTCCAAATTCAGAGTGAGAATATTCTTGCTTTATCCTTTCATCATTTATTCTTTTATCATTCAATGAATTGTTTGATTTTGATGCTACAAATAATTTTACATCACTCTCAATAACTCTACCTTTTCGCTCACTACCCTTAACTTGATTAATATCTACCCCAAGTTCTCTAGCAAATTTTCGAACTTTTGGACTGGCTGGTGAAATATTTGTGATTTTGTTTTGATTGGATACATTTTGTTGAATTTCTGGTCTCATTGCCTGAATTTTCTTAACTTCTTTTTCAATTAATGGATCTTTTTTAACTTTTTCCTGTATTTGTGACGTGCTATCTAAAATTAATATCACATCACCCTCTGATACTTTATCTCCAACTTTTATTTTTAAAGTTTTAATTATGCCATCAAAATTTGATGGGATTTCCACACTAGATTTATCACTCTCTATTGTTATCAAGGGATCATTTTTTTTTAGTTTTTGACCTTCTGAAACTAAAACTTCTATAACCTCAACATCCTTAAATTCTCCAATATTGGGTACTTTTATTTCAGTTACAGGCATTACAACTTAGTTGGTATTGGTTTATTTGTGTCGATTTTATATTTTTTGATAGCTTCTTTTGCATACTTAGAGGCTATAAGTTGTTCTTTAGCTAAAATACTCAATCCATACGTAACAATATGTTCTTTATCAACTTCAAAAAATTTTCTTAAATTTTTTCTTGTATCACTTCTGCCAAAACCATCTGTTCCTAAAGAATAAAAACTTTTATTAATATATGGTCTTATTTGATC
>Ga0209425_10001979_pt1 | contig 23378 bp, 19 predicted proteins | sample COG_05_FD_184749 | JGI IMG/M metagenome (GOLD analysis project Ga0209425, IMG submission 184749) | Pelagic Microbial community sample from North Sea - COGITO 998_met_05 (SPAdes) (version 2) | ecosystem: Environmental > Aquatic > Marine > Neritic zone/Coastal water | place: Helgoland, sampling...
CTCGGTTACTTAAATCCGCAAGGTATAGACAAAACCATTAGATCTTGGCATCGTGGCCATTATCGAGCGACGGCAAGCACTCGAGCACGCCAAATACTTACAGAATTAGTGCCCATTATCCTTCAGGTTTTTGGCCAAACACCGGAACCAGACAAAGCTTTTTTTAAATTTAATATTTTTCTATCGCGCCTCCCCGCAGGTATCCAGCTATTCTCAATGTTTCATGCCCATCCGGAGTTAATTAAACTTTTATCTGAAATAATGGGAAGCGCCCCAAAGCTTGCTGAGAACTTAAATATCAATCCGGGTTTAATTGATAGTTTGTTGGAATTTAATACAAGAAAACGACCAACTTTAGCTCACCTCAGTAATGAGCTTAATGCAAGTTTGCGTCAAGATTTACACTTCGAAGATATCCTTGATACTGTAAGACGAACCATCAACAGTCATAAACTTAAGGTAGGTATCCAAGCCCTAAAGGGCATTTTAAACTGGAAAGAAATTAGTCGAAGATATAGCGATCTAGCCATTGTAACGATCCAGTTCCTCCATACCGCAGTCAAAAAAGAATTCGAAAAAAAACATGGTAAAGTAATTAAGGGAGAGAGTGCAATCATCTCTCTAGGTAAAGTTGGTGGAAATGAAATGACACTAACTTCTGATTTGGACCTTGTTTTTGTATACCGATACAAAGAGAATACCAAATTACCCGATGCCGCTATGTCTTTAGATCCAAGCCTTTATTTTACCCGACTAAGTCAGCGTTTTATCAACTCAATTACCGCTCAAACAAACGAAGGAGAGTTATATTCAGTTGACATGAGATTACGGCCATCCGGAAATTCGGGTCCAATTGCCACACATTTCCGCAGATTCGCTCAATATCATTCTCAAAAATCTTGGACATGGGAGCATATGGCATTATCAAGAGCCAGGGTTATTTCTGGATCGAGACAGTTAAAAAAAGATGTTAAAACCGTTATTCAAGACACCCTTGTTAAGGTACGTGACGTTACCGTTCTAAAGAAAGACGTTAGTGACATGCGTGAGAAAATTCAAAAAGCAAATAATACAAACATTATTTGGGATGTAAAATATATTAGAGGTGGATTATTAGATATAGAATTTATTGCACAATATTTGCAGCTTAAGCATGCAAGTAATTATCCTCTTATACTCGCAACAAATACAGAAAAAGCTCTAAAAAATTTATGCAAAAACAATTTATTACCAAAAGATTTAGCAAAACAGCTAATCGACGCGTTAAACTTATGGCAGATAATTCAAGGCATATTAAGATTAACTTTGAAGGACAACTACAAATTAGAAAATAATTTACCAATTCCTATTGAAAAACTCATTCTTGATGCCACCAATATTTCAAACAAAAAAATGCTTGAAGATAAAATCAAGATGACCTCGAAGATTGTCTTTAAGATATATAAAGATATATTTGGAGATATAATAATAACTAACCTAAAAGTTAGGCGCTAAATCAGGGGGAAATATTGTGGGTAATTCTAAAAATACAGTAAAAATAATTAAAAAGGGGCGACATATTGGTGCGCAAGTCGAAGGCGTAGACATATCAAAAAGCATTGATCAGAGCGCCTTTAAAATCATTGAAGAAGCATTTGTAGAGAATGAAGTTTTATTTTTTCGAAACCAACAAATAACATCTGATCAACAAATTAAATTTGCGGAGAATTTTGGTAAATTGAGCATTCATCCATTCTCCCCGAACAGTGAAAAAATTCCTGAACTTATAATTTTTGATAATGATGGAGACAACCCCCCTTTTGGCACTGATTGCTGGCACAGTGACGAAACTTTTAGAGAAGCACCTCCAATGGCAACAATGTTACACGGGTTAATAATTCCAGAAATTGGAGGTGATACAGTTTTTGCGAGTATGACGGCGTCATATGAAGGGCTTAGCGATAAAATGAAAAATTTTATTTCCGGCCTCGAATGCATACACGATTTTAAACCCTTTAGGGCATTATTTGGGAATGACGAAAAAAGTAAAAATGAATTGCGATACTTTGAAGATTTATATCCACCGATCGCACAACCTGTGGTTAGCAAACACCCCATATCTGGAAAACCCGTACTCTTTGTGAATCCACAGTTCTCAATTAGAATCAAAGGTATGGCAGAGTCGGAAAGCAGGACTTTGCTTAATCAATTATTCGAACAAGCAAAAATTCCAGAATTCCAATTTCGACATAATTGGGCGGTTGATACTGTCGTTATCTGGGACAATCGTTCTGTACAACACTATGCTGTCCATGACTATTTCCCTGCTCGCCGCAAACTCGATCGAGTTACAATTAAAGGACAAAAAGTAATACCTTTCACGAAAGCAGATGATTTAAAATTAATTAAGGACAACAAAAGCCCGCTCCCTTACAATCAGAAAGGGAAACACGGCGGCCATTCCCCCAAAAGGCCATTGGAGAGGAAGCTCTAACTACAATCAAAAGATTTAAAGAGTTAATAATATAAAAAATTGCCGACTAAATTCGCAGTCCACCTAAATCAATTATGAAGTCAATAACTTGGTTAAGGCCTTTATTTTCTTTTAGGTTAGTAAAGTAGAAGGGTTTCACCCCTCGCATTTTTTTTGAATCACGATCCATAATTTTTAAATCTGCACCGACTAGAGGGGCAAGGTCAATTTTATTGATTACCAAAAGATCAGAGCGCGTAATTCCAGGCCCTCCTTTTCTCGGAATTTTATCTCCAGCAGAGACATCTATTACATAGATTGTTATATCCGCCAGTTCTGGCGAGAAGGTTGCTGCTAGATTATCACCGCCACTTTCTATGAAAATTAAATCTAAATCTTCAAAAGTTTTATTCAAATCCGAAATAGCCGCTAAGTTCATAGAAGCATCCTCCCGAATAGCTGTATGCGGACATCCGCCTGTTTCCACCCCTAAGATACGATCTGCACTTAATGCGCCAGATCGGGTTAAAAACTCAGCATCCTCGCGGGTGTATATATCATTTGTAATCGCGGCAATATTGAATTCACTTCTCATATGCTTACAAAGTCTCTCTAATAGAGCGGTTTTACCCGTGCCTACTGGGCCACCTATTCCGACCCTCAATGTATTTTTATTCATGATCTAAATAACCTTGTATATTGTGTTTCGTGTTTCATTGAAGCCCAATCAATTATTGGGTTTGCTGTTCCAAGGTCATTAAATTTACCTGAAATAGCAGCTTCAGCAGTTTTAATAATTACTGATGTTAATTTTTTCATGCATTTTTGTCCTGCAACTTGGCCAAGAGGAATCAATCGTATACCTGCTGAAACTAAATTCGAACAAACAGAATGATAGTATGCCAGCAAAGTTACTCGGAGTGATATATTTGCGATAGCGCAAACCATTCCAACAGCATTCGAATAGGACATTGCTTCTCGATATTCTGGATTTTCTTCTAAAAGCATAGTGAGCCTTTCCATTGGACACGACTTAACAATAGTATCTATGAATGCGTTACCCTGAGCTTTACTTTCAAGGCCCATCTCAAAAGAACTTCGCATAACGTTACCCTTATTAACAGCCCACCTTAGTTGTTCATAATTACTTTCGATAATTGCTCGCCATGTAAAACATAGTAAAGCCCCATCTATTCGACCTGCGCCAAACCGTAAGATCGACTCTATCCAAACACATAGTTCCTTTTCGTTCGTAACCCGGTTATCTTCTACTGCAAACTCAATACTATGAGAATAAGCATATCCACCAATAGGAAAACTTGGAGAAAGCCAAGTCATAACACTCAAAAAATTATTATCTGGCAAATCATCAGTGGGCATGGGGATGACCATTTGAAATATTACTTTCACTATATGCACCCCGCTCTGGGGAGAACGGAAGTTTTCTTCGGAGCGTTTTAGCACCTAAACCCACTACCATACCTTCCAAAACATGATCATATAAAATACGAAAAGTATTGTTGTCTAAAAATTGCGCCGGGATGTGGCGATTACCAATATGCCAAGCAATACGCGCAAGTTGATTAACTGTCTCACATGATATTTCCAGAATATCTTCTTTGGCAGCTTTAACACATATTAAATCACCGCCATCCAAAACTAATGCATCACCATCACATAATTGGGTTGGCTTTTCTAAATCTAGAAAGAACTCCATACCTTCATCATCACACATTCTTAATTTTCGTCGATATCGATTCTGGAAAGAGAGTGTCACCGAACTCAAAGCACCACCCTCCCAACTACCATTAATTAAGGTTTGCGTAACGCGTCTCATCAAAACAAAAAGTATCTTTGGGCCATTGAAAGTTCCTCAGCCGGCTCACAAATAAGCAATTCCCCATCGGCACGAACCTCATATGTTTCTGGATCAACTTCCATTTTAGGTCTATAGGAATTAAGTTTCATATCATCTTTTGTAATTGTTCGAGTACCCGACACGGACAACAACTTCTTTGAAAGGCCTAATTTATTGCCTATATCGAGGGCATTTGATGCGTTGGAGACAAATAAACAAGAGCCCTCTGTTAAGGATTTTCCAAAAGCACCAAACATTGGTCGATAATGTACAGGTTGTGGCGTCGGGATAGAAGCATTTGGATCCCCCATTGCTGCGCCTAAAATCGTACCTGACTTAATTATAATATCAGGCTTAACACCAAAAAACATTGGCTTCCATAAAACAAGGTCGGCCATCTTACCAACTTCAACGGAACCGACATGTTCTGCAATTCCATGAGATAAAGCTGGATTAATAGTATATTTAGCGATGTAGCGTTTCACTCTGAGATTATCATTATCACCAGTCTCTCCCTCGAGAGGGCCCCGTTGTTTTCGCATTTTATCAGCAGTTTGCCAGGTTCTTATAATAACCTCACCTACCCTACCCATGGCTTGACTATCTGAAGCGATCATCGAAAAAGCACCAAGATCGTGCAGAATATCCTCAGCTGCAATAGTTTCTCTTCTAATTCGGCTTTCTGCAAAAGCAACATCTTCTGGTATTTTTGAGTCCAGATGATGACAAACCATCAGCATATCAAGGTGCTCATCAACAGTATTAACTGTAAACGGGCGCGTTGGATTAGTTGAAGAAGGCAAAACATTCAATTCTCCGCAAACCTTGATAATATCAGGTGCATGACCGCCTCCTGCACCTTCTGTATGAAATGCATGAATTGTACGATTTTTAAAAGCAGCGATTGTATTTTCAACATACCCAGACTCATTCAACGTATCAGTATGAATCGCAACTTGAATATCAAATTCATCGGCAACGGTTAAACATGTATCGATTGAAGAGGGAGTAGTTCCCCAATCTTCATGCAATTTTAGGCCACATGCTCCAGCCTCAACTTGGGCAATCAATTCATCTGGTTTGGAAGCGTTTCCTTTGCCGAAGAAACCTAAATTAACGGGGAGACCTTCGGCAGCTTGCATCATTCGGCCAATGTGCCACGCACCAGGGGTACACGTCGTGGCATTTGTTCCCTCTGCTGGCCCCGTTCCACCGCCAAGCATCGTTGTTACCCCGGAATAAAGAGCATCGTCAATTTGTTGAGGACTAATAAAATGTATATGAGCATCAATACCACCAGCAGTTAGTATTCGTCCCTCTCCTGCTATTGCTTCAGTGCCGGGCCCAATAATAATATCTATATCCGATTGGATGTCCGGGTTCCCAGCTTTACCAATCGAGAGAATGCGACCATCTTTAATGCCAACATCAGCTTTAATAATTCCAGTATAATCAACAATTAAAGCATTTGTGATTACGGTATCTACAGCACCTCCCTCCCGAGTGATTTGGGACTGACCCATTCCATCGCGAATAACCTTTCCGCCTCCAAATTTAACTTCTTCACCATATGTTGTCTTATCACTTTCAACTTCAATAAATAGGTCAGTATCTGCGAGCCTTATTTTATCGCCGGTTGTTGGACCATACATTGCCACATATTCAGAGCGTTTTATTTTATATGCCATGATTATTTATCCAAACTCCCTTGAACTTTAGCATTAAACCCATAAACCTCTCTATTACCCTGATATTCCAATAATCTAACCTCGCGTTCCTGCCCCGGCTCAAATCTGACCGCCGTACCTGCTGGAATATCCAACCTACAACCTTTAGTTGCATCTCGGTCAAAACCTAACTCAATATTGGCTTCAAAAAAATGGAAATGAGAGCCAATCTGGATGGGCCGATCACCCGTGTTCATCACTATTAAACTAAGTGATTTTTGGGATTTATTAAGATCAATATAACCTTCTTTTGAAATAATCTCTCCTGGTATCATAGCTTTTTGTCCTAACGAATTGGTTGATGCACTGTCACTAGCTTTGTCCCATCTGGAAAAGTTGCCTCCACCTGAATGTCGTGGATCATCTCAGCTATGCCGTCCATAACCTGTTCCCTGTTTAGAACATGGGCACCTTCTGACATTAAATCAGCAACTCTACGACCATCCCTTGCACCTTCAACAACAAAATCACTAATTAAAGCAATGGCCTCTGGATAATTTAATTTAACCCCCCTTGAGAGCCTTTTACGTGCAACTTCTGCAGCCATGGCAACTAACAACTTATCTTTTTCTCGAGGTGAAAGGTTCATATCTTATCTCTCCTTTTTTCTGCTAGCTAATTAAATTACAGCAACTAATATTTATATCAAAACGAGGCTACATATTCCATAACCTCGGCAAAGTAGCTGGCAAGTCTTCTACTTGATTACGAAAACTTGACCAAAATCTACCAAACTCGTTCCTCAAATTTAATGTATTGTTACTAATCCATCGAATTACCAATGTTTCATTAACATAAGTTGCACCCATCAAGACATCTTCATTCGATGAGCTTAATATTTTGCGAGCAATGCCCAAGTTTTCCTCAGCGTCAGGTCCCACATAAACTGCTGTAGCAATCGCTTGCGCATTATCTAAACCAGCTGAACTACTCATAATATCCTGAATGTGGTCTTCCATATAAAAAGAATCAGCCCAGATGTTATTACCATCTTTATAAATTTCCCAACTATCTTGAATTAATCCGTCATTAAATTTTTCACCATAACCAAATCGACCAAATACTAATATTTCGCCAACAAATGCACGAGCTCCTTTAGAAAGATTAATTTTGGTTTCTCTGCTAAGGCGTGAGCCCTGAAATAAAATTGTCTCTTGTGGTAAGTATTCTAGCCAACTTCTATCTTCCAGTGAAAAAGTAATTCCAATTTTGGTATCTAATCCGGAAGATCGGTAAATTTTCTCTGCAGCTTGAGGCAACACTATGGCTCTTGTATTTTTACCCATTTCAATATCTATTGAAATCCTGTCTCCGCCAACAAGCCCCCCTGAGGTAGTAACAAGCGCAGCCTGAGTTATATCGCCAATTGATGTATTCGGGAAAAGAATTCTTTGAGGGTCAGTTTGATAAAGGTTTCCTAGACAAGTATTTTGACCTTTATCACTAAAAAAAGTCAAACGCGCTGAACTATTTACAGAAATACGCGAGGAAACATTGTTCCCATTATCAGACTGTAAGGTACTGTCGGACATCTTCTTCTATCATAGTGTTTCCTCTTCCTCTCATTACGACCTGCCCCCTATCCATGACGATAAAACTGTCAGCAAGGTCCCTAGCAAACTCAAAATATTGTTCGACGAGAAGTATGGTAATATTCTTTTTTTGTCGAAGATAATCAATAGCGCGCCCAATATCTTGAATAATAGATGGCTGAATTCCCTCAGTCGGTTCATCAAGAATAAGTAAAGAGGGCTCCATAACAAGTGCCCGCCCTATTGCAAGTTGTTGCTGTTGACCACCTGATAAATCGCCACCCCGCCTTGACATCATCTCAAATAAAATAGGGAATAATTCAAAAATTTCTTCTGAAATACGCTGTGTTTTTCTAGATTGTACAGCAAACCCTGTTTTTAAATTTTCTTCAACTGTTAGTAATGGGAATATCTCTCTTCCTTGGGGCACATAGGAAACACCCAATTGCGCTCTCTTATAACTGGGTAATTTGGTGATTTCTTTGCCTTCCCAAATGATAGAGCCGGACCTGGCGAGTTCTTGACCCGCTATACTCTTCATTAAACTTGTTTTGCCAACTCCATTACGGCCAAGAATGCATGCAACCTCTCCAGAAACTGCCGATAAACTGACATTTTTTATAGCCTGAGAAGCTCCATAAAAAAGATCAATATTTTTAATATCTAACATATTCTAACGTCCCAAATAAACATCAATAACCTCCTGATTTTTACTCACCTGATCAAGAGATCCCTCAGCCAGGACAGCTCCTTCATGTAAAACTGTTACCTTTGAATTTAGCGCTCGAATAAACTCCATATCGTGCTCAACAACAATAACAGACTTCGTTTTTGCGATATTAATTAATAATTTAGCCGTATCAGCTGTTTCGGCATCTGTCATTCCTGCTGCCGGCTCATCAACCAACAGTACATCTGGATCCTGAGCCAACAACATCCCTATTTCTAGCCATTGCTTTTGGCCATGTGACAAATTTGATCCTTCCAAATTTTTATATTTCGTTAGTCGAATTATCTCCAACAATTCATCAATTTTATCCGAAGTTGACTTAGTTGTTACGTACCCAAGATTTGCAATAACACCCCGAGGATTATCTAATGACAATAAAATATTATCATAGACAGTCTGATTTTCAAATATTGTCGGCTTTTGAAACTTTCTACCTATTCCCAATTCAGCGATACTCACCTCGTCGAGTTTTTTTAGATCTATATTCCCGTTGAATAATAGAGTTCCCGTATCAGGTTTTGTTTTACCCGTGATAATATCCATCATAGTTGTCTTTCCAGCTCCATTTGGTCCAATGATGGCTCTTAACTCACCCCTTGTTATATATAAGGACAAATGATTGATCGCCTTAAAGCCATCAAAACTTACAGAGATATTATCCAAGTATAAGACAGTATCCTTCCTATCAGCCATCCTTCTTCCCATCAAAAACAAATATTTTTCTTAACCCAGCAATTTTAGAAATACCGGAAGCATTAGATTTTCTATTACTCCTATTAAATAAGCCCATAATACCTTTGGGCAGAAAAATTGTGACAAAAATAAAAATCGCTCCAAGGGTAAAAAGCCAAACCTCTGGAAATGCACTTGTCAGTATAGTTTTAGATCCGTTAACTAAAATAGCGCCTAAGACGGGACCTATCAACGTTCCCCTACCACCAACAGCCACCCATAAAACAGCTTCAATTGAATTGGCTGGGGAGAATTCGCTTGGATTAATTATTCCAACTTGAGGAACATATAATGCACCCGCTATACCGGCCAAACCCGCGGATAATGTCCAAATAAAAAGTTTGTAGTGCTCCACTCGATATCCCAAGAAACGAACTCTACTCTCGGAGTCGCGGATAGCAATTAATGCCTTACCGTACTTTGAATCAACAAGTACTTTTGAGAACATAAATGTTACCATTAACACTAATCCAGAAATAACAAATAAAACGAGGCGTGTTCTGTTCTCTTGAATATTAAAACCAAGTACATCTTTAAAGTCTGTCAGGCCGTTATTACCACCAAAACCCATATCGTTTCTATAGAAAGCCAATAACAGCGCAAACGTAAGAGCTTGGGTCATAATCGACAGATAAACGCCAGTCACCCTACTTCTAAAAGCCAGCCATCCAAAAATATATGCAAGAAGAGCTGGAGCTACGACTGCCATTAAAATAGCAAACCAGAACATATCAAAGCCATACCAATACCATGGCAACTCCTTCCAGTTAAGAAAGACCATAAAGTCCGGTAAAACTGGATTACCATAAACCCCTCTTGGTCCTATTTCCCTCATAAGATGCATTCCCATGGCATAGCCCCCCAGAGCAAAGAAAGCACCATGACCAAGAGATAAAACACCGCAATAGCCCCAAACTAAATCGATAGAAATAGCTAGTATCGCATAGCATAAGTATTTTCCAAGAAGGGTAACGACATAACTCGAAACATGTAAGGGATGATCTGAATTTAGCAAGGTATTGGAAGCTACAATTATCAATATAGCACCACCCATAATACACAAGAAACTGGAACCAGATATACCTAAATATTTATAAAATTTATCACTAATCATTATTCAATTGCTCTTCCTTTTAATGCAAACATTCCGCGTGGACGCTTTTGAATAAAAAGTATAATAAAAATTAGAACCATAATCTTTGCAAGAACGGCGCCTGCAAATGGCTCCAAAAACTTGTTAGCCACACCCAATGTCATCGCGCCGACAAGTGTTCCCCATAGATTTCCAACGCCACCAAAGACAACCACCATAAAGCTATCAATAATATAAGCCTGGCCCAAATTAGGACTTACATTTTCAATTTGACTGAGAGCTACGCCAGCAATACCAGCAATACCCGAGCCCAAACCAAAGGTCAGCGCATCCACCCAATCTGATCGAATCCCCATGGATCTAGCCATCAATCTATTTTGAGTCACAGCACGCATTTGCAACCCAAAAGAACTTTTTTTGATCAGGATTAATAATATCAATAGAATAAATACTGCAAAAAAGATAATATACAGTCTGTTGTAAGTGATTGTCATTTGGCCTACTTGAAATGCACCTGACATAAATTCTGGCGAACTGACTTCTTGATTAGTGGGTCCAAAGAGAGATCGAACGGTTTGTTGAAGAACCAGAGAAATACCCCAAGTAGCCAATAATGTCTCAAGAGGTCTACCATAAAGGTAACGAATAACCCCTCGCTCAATGGCAATTCCAACCAAACCCGAAACGATGAACGCTAAAGGTATTGAAAATGCCAGAGAATACTCGAAAAGATGAGAGAAATTAGCTTTTATTAAATCCTGAACTACAAAAGTTGTGTATGCGCCAATCATTACCATCTCACCGTGTGCCATATTAATTACACCCATGACACCAAAAGTTATAGCTAGGCCTATCGCGGCTAGTAACAAGACAGAACCTAAAGAAAGTCCATACCAAACGTTTTGAATAAACGTCCAACGCTGCAAACTGACATCGATCGTTTTTATCGCATTTTCAGTAATTTTTTTCACCTGTGGATTTGCTGAACTTAAAAATCGTGTCAAAACTGATCGTGCTTCACGGCCACCATATTCCATCAAAATATTGATTGATTGTATTTGTTTCGCGTTTGATGAATTATTAAATAAGATTACAGATGCTCTGGCTGCGATCATTGCTTTTCTTACAGATTTATTTTTTTCAATTAATAATTGGGATTGTATAGCCTTAAGAGCCGACTTATCTATGGTTTTTAGTATATTAGTCGCTGCTAATATTCTATCTTTTGGACTGGAGGCTCTAAGCTTTAAACTGCTTAAAGTTAATTTAATTTGTCTCCTTAATCGGTTATTCACCCTAATTTTTTTAAACTGTTTTTTTTGAACAACGCCCAAATTACTCTTTGTAACGGGATCTTTTGCGTAATATTTATTGTCTTCTTTTTTTAGTATAATAACCTGTTTGTTATTTTTACGAAAATAGAGCTTTCCCGCGCTTAAAGCCTCTAAACTGTTAAGAATACGGTCATCATTTAAACGGGACATCAAGCCTATAACTTTTGCCCGTTCTTTAAATCCACCCTTTGCAAGAGAATTAATCGTATCATTCAGACTATCTGCCAATAAATGGGTATTAATGAAACAACTCAACAATAGACCAATAAATAAAGATTTATATAAACGGCATCTTTTCATTGAGTTAATTCCAATTTTTTAAAGTAAAAGGTATTAAGAATTTACAAGTAAATAGAAGGTGATTTTCTTCTCAAAACCACCTTCTCAATATCCTTTAGCATTTCAATATTAATTTAAATAAATCACGCAGGAGCAGCTACTTGCCTTTGCCACCACACTTGCCGGTTGACGTATTAAAGTTCCCACAAGACATTGGAGATCTCCAATCACTTATGAGCATTTTCGAGTCTGGGAGATGATCTGACCATGCATCACCTGGAACCAGTCCCGGAGTAGAACTGACAATTTCAAATTGACCATCCTCTTGAACCTCCCCGATTAATACCGGTTTTGTAATGTGGTGATTTGGCATCATGGTAGAATACCCACCAGTCAAATTGGGCACGGATACACCGATAATACTATCAATGACAGCATCTGGTTTAGTAGTTCCCGCAATCGTTGCAGCTTTCAACCACATATTAAATCCGATAACATGGGCCTCCATCGGATCATTAGATACTCTTTTGGGATTTTTTGTAAATGCTTTCCACTTTTTAATAAAAGCTTCATTTGCAGGATCTTCCACGGACATAAAATAATTCCATGCAGCAAGATGCCCAACCAAGGGCTTAGTATCAATACCAGCCAACTCCTCTTCTCCAACCGAGAATGCAATAACTGGAATATCATCAGCTTTTACACCTTGATTACCCAGTTCTTTATAGAAAGGGACATTGGCATCACCATTGATTGTTGAAACAACGGCAGTTTTTTTACCAGCTGATCCGAATTTTTTTACATTGGTTACAATCGTTTGCCAATCCGAGTGACCGAATGGTGTATAATTAATCATAATATCACTTGGAGCAACGCCTTTAGATTTTAAATACGTTTCAAGTATCTTATTTGTTGTTCTTGGATAAACATAGTCAGTTCCAGCTAGAACCCAACGCTTGACCCCTTCATCCATTAAGTAATCAACAGCTGGAATAGCTTGTTGGTTTGGAGCAGCACCCGTGTAGAAAACGTTGCGCTCACTCTCTTCGCCCTCATACTGAACCGGGTAAAAGAGAATACTATTAAGTTCTTTAAAAACTGGTAAGACTGATTTTCTTGAAACAGATGTCCAACATCCAAAGACAACGTCTACTTTCTTTGAAGATATTAATTCTCTCGACTTCTCGGCAAAAAGAGGCCAATTTGAAGCTGGATCAACTACAACAGCTTCCAGCTTTTTGCCTAGCAGTCCACCTTTCTTATTTTGTTCTTCAACCAGCATAAGCATGGTATCTTTTAAGGTGGTTTCGCTAATCGCCATAGTGCCAGAAAGCGAATGCAGAATTCCTACCTTTATTGTATCCGCAGCTGAGGCTACATTTTGAATGGTACTTGCCATAATGGTTGAAGCTGCAATAAGACCCGCACCGACAATAGTTCTAAATTTTTTTCTCATAATTATCTCCAAATTAAACGCCACATCGGTAACTTTGCATCTCCCGTGCCAAAACTATTAGAAGAAGAAAAGAAATTTTTTTTAGTATATATATCAATATGTTATTTTCTTTTTCCGAGAGCGCTGTTACCAATGGTATATTAATTCATCTCTATTTATGCCTATTTATTAGTCAGTAAATATAAGTGATTAATATTTAGTCATTCTTATATAGACGGTTAAGTCATAATTCAAAATCTCAAATTTACGCTCAATAAATTTAAGAGAATTATGCCTGGGTTAGTCCGTTCAAACCGTATACTACACAGTTTCAATTCCGACTAAGATCGACACTCCGGTGATTCCAAAAAAAAGAAACATGAATAACCGTTTATCTTTTAGAGAAAATGAACTTAATCATAAAGGGCCAAATATCCGACTATAGACACCTTAAACGTTAAGTTAGTATGCGGGAAAGGCAGTAAGACATCCAACGAGAGACGTTGGGTATGCAGAGTAAGCGGTTTTTGCGATCAAGTAATCAGTTGCGAATAACAAATTTAACGTTTGGTTTGCCTAGCCACTGACTTTAACTTCGGCTGCGATATGGGTTCGAACAGGTAAAATACCTCTGTAAACGTTGATATTACTGATCTGTACATTAGATTTATTATAATTATCATAATAATTTTTCGAACCTTTTTTTAAAAAAAAGAGAGAGGGCTCCAGCAAAGTCTGGGGGGAGAGTGCTAAAGCCCCTTCTCATCGACCCTATAAACCTTGGTCGAAACCTCGACGTGACCACGCCTCGTAGGAAGCCATAGTCATCTTATCAAAAATTTTCGCTAGTTTTGTTACCATTACAGCCATTTTCGTATTCCTTCCGTTGTTGTTGCTTCTTATACGTTCGTAAAACGTGTTCGATCTTGTAAAAAGCGCTTAACAGGTATGTGTTTCTTGCATAGATCTTTAAAAGGCTCTAGATGGCGCTGTATACGTAGAATTTTCTTATATTTCACTTATATAAATCTGAACTCAAATTTTATATAATTAGAAAATTAATAAACTGCATGAAATTCAATCCAATATTTGTCCTATCTTTGCTAATGGATCGGAGTTTATTGAAAATTTATCTCATTTCAAATAAAGAACGGTCTGCAACAAATAAATTCCCGTGATAAATAGCTTTAGTGTCCCCTAAAATGGACAGTGTGCCGCCAAAATGAGCGTAATAAAAATCTATCTCGTGCAATCAACCTCTTAACTAATCTGTTTGCCTTAATAGTTGCCAACTTGCTGATGATATAACCCATCTTATTGTCCTCTTCGTTTAAATATATTGGGATTTTTCTTATTTTTTCCAAGCTTCATAAGAAGAGAGTGAAATCTCATTAATCCAGTTAGAAAGTTTTGAAATTAGAATCGACATAAGAATATTCTCCTAAATTACATGGAAGAGATATACTCTCATTCTAAAACAACAGTAGCGCTGAGTTTTTGTACCAGCTATGCGTTTAATGAATACCTTAGTAGCTTTGCCAAAAAGATATTGTTTTGCCGCGCGCGCCTAACAGCGAGTAGATGTTAAAAGTGAAATGTAAACTGTGAAGCAGTAGAATTAAATACATAGGCACCAAAGGTATCTAGTGAACCCTGAACCTAACCACTTAAAATATTACTTTTGAATTAGATTATTTATTTATCAATCCATTTAGTCGTGGATCATCTTTGATATACTTTCTTGCTCGATAAATATGATTAACCTCACCAAATGCGTTATGGGTATGAAAAAAAGGTGAAACATATTCCCAGACAATGTCGCCAGCCCGGGTAACTTCAAACAACCGCCCATGATTACCTTCGCAAATAAAAGTATTCCCATTAGGCATTCGATGTACACCACTAATACGGGGTGAGTAAAATGTATGCTGGGGCTTACCCTTATATTGCCAGACCACTTGCTTGGTCGAAGAGTTGATTTCTAATATCCGAGAATACTCGGCAGTGGGTTGATCTGATCCATTCGCAAATAATAGTATATTTTCATTATCCAACCATTGACAGTCATGCTGCCCTCCCCAACCTCGGTCACACATCTCCCAGTCGATGTTACCCGTTTGTCGATTTACAAGAATTATTAAATCCAATTCCCTAAAACTAATCAGAAGGTTTCCATCGGATCGAACATGACAAGTGTTTGCATGGCCATATTCTTTACGTCGTGTATTCACTCGTAGTGGGTATTTCTCATAATCCATGTGATCCTTGACATGCCATTCCCAAACAACTTTTCCGCTGCCGTCAACCTCTCTTAAAACATCTTCGTATATGCCACCATCATCGTGTTCGCTGCCAGGTATACCTCCCCTAACTCGATCAGAATCACTTGTCAGCGTTAATTCCCATGCGAGATAAATTATATTACCATTCGGCATGAGCTGAAAATCGTGGTGTTGCATAGGATCAATATAATCCCTAACGATGTTGCTATTTTTATCGAGTTCAAGAAGTCGTCCAGCACCGGCATTTAACTTAGGACCGCCCGTAGTTGGCACAGAAACGAATAAATTACCATTTTCAAGGAGATATCCATAATTTCCCAAGATAGCAGGCAAATGCCACTGATGAACGATTTCACCACCCATGCCTAATAAAAAACATTCCTGTCCTCTCATTGGCGATAGCACAACATACCCCGGTTGGGTTATTTCTCGATCATACTCTGTGACGCCATAACGTAATGGTCTCATAGTTCCCCCTAATATATTATCCACAATTCATATTACAAAGTGACTAACATTGCTCAAGCTTAATTTTTGTCAGTGCTTGTTTGTATAATCTTGAGTGCTCTAAACGATAGTCTAGATCTATTTAATATAGATATCTATGACTCCAAACTCGTTTGATTATAGCCAAATTTAAAATCTTAACTTTTTAAATTAAAGTGCTTTTATAAAATTTTTATGTCACATTGTTATGATGATAAATACTAATTTTTTATTTCTTTATTTTTTATTTATAACAATTACCACTATGAACCAAAATGCTGTTGCACAAATAATCTTTAATGATGATTTTGATGATATTAAAAAATGGAACTTTATATCAGACAATGTAATGGGCGGGGTTTCTAGTGGCAAAATTAGCATTAAATCCGTTAATCGTAATAAAGCAATTGAATTGAAGGGAAAAGTTTCGACAGAGAATAATGGCGGATTCATTCAGGCGAGACGTAATTTACGCGGTATTAGTCTAAAAGAAGCTAAATATATCAAGATTATCGCCAGAGGAAATAATGAAAAATACTATATCCATTTGCGAACCTCTAGAATGATTTTTCCGTGGCAATATTATCAAACTGGATTCAATGTAGATAACAATTTTAAAGAGTTTATTCTTCCACTTTCACAATTTAAAACTTCAGGACTCTTTCTCGCAAAGACACCCAAAGCAAAAAATATCACCTCTATAGCCATTGTCGCATTTGGAAAAGATCACAATGCAGAGTTGGATGTTAGCAGTATATCGATCTATAAATAGGAGGGGAATATATTATTAATAGCCGAAGAACTCATATCACGAATACGCTTGCAGCGGCAGAAATCTGTCTGACACATTGATCTTTTTATAAAAAATGAGTGTCTTAACGATAGATTTATTCGCTTAGAATACTCAACATTATTATATTTTAGGCAATTAAAATATTCTTCTAGTGTGTGCTAATAGACGAACTAGCACGAACTCTATAATCAACAGCAATACCGTACACTGGATCATCATCGGAGTTTTCCATTAATTGGCCAGCTTTAATAAGCAATTTATGACAATCTTTTGATAAATGCCTAAGAAGAAGTGTTTTACCTAAACTCTGGTATTTTATGGCTAAAGCCTCGATAGCTTGAAGTGCCGACTGATCAACAACTCGGCTATCTATGAAATCCACAAGAACTAATTCTGGATCACCTTGAGGATCAAAGATCTCAGAAAACCCATCGACAGAACCAAAAAATAAAGGACCTTTTATCAAATAAATTTTGCTGCCATCTGCGGTAATTTCCATCTGAGCTGAAATACGAATTGCATTATTCCACGCATATGCGAGAGCAGAAACAATAACACCAACAATAACTGCTACCGCTAAATCCGTCATTACTGTAACTGTCGTAACTAACCCCATTACCAAGGCATCTGTCAGCGGAATGCGGCGTAAAATTGTTAAACTTCGCCAAGCAAAAGTTCCAATTACAACCATAAACATAACGCCTACCAATGCTGCTAATGGTATTCTCTCAATCATACTAGAGGCAAAAATTATAAAAATAAGCAAAAATAGTGCAGCTGAAATTCCAGATATGCGAGTACGTCCCCCCGACTTAATATTGATCATAGACTGCCCTATCATCGCGCAACCTCCCATACCTGAGAAAAATCCCGTAACAGTATTTGCTAAACCTTGAGCAATACATTCCTGAGAGGCTCCACCGCGACGTCCCGTAATTTCTCCAACAAGATTCAACGTTAGCAAACTCTCAATTAGCCCAATTGTTGCCAAAATAATAGCGTAAGGAAAAATAATTATTAACGTCTCAAAATTTATAGGAACCATCGGTATATGAAATATTGGCATCCCCCCCTTTATGGATGCTAAATCCCCAACTCGAGGTACATCAATTCCAAAACAAATAACGATAGCGGCCACAATAACAATGCCTGCTAATGGAGCTGGAACAAATGAGGTGATCTTTGGCATTAACCAAATAATTAACATGGTAAGCACAACAAGACCAAGCATAGTAACAAGCGACCAACCCGCCATCCAGACTTTAGCACCATCAGACCCCATAACTTGAAACTGGGTCAACTGAGCTAAGAATATGACAATTGCTAACCCATTTACAAATCCCAACATAACGGGATAAGGCACTAAGCGGATAAATTTACCCAAGCGAAGTATACCTGCACAAATCTGCAAAAAGCCCATGAGAACCACCGTAGCAAATAAATACTCAACACCATGACTAGCAACTAGAGCGACCATAACTACGGCGAGCGCACCCGTGGCGCCTGAAATCATTCCCCTACGCCCACCTAATACAGCTGTGATAAGCCCCACAATGAAAGCCGCATAAAGCCCTACTAAAGGATGCACACCCGCGACAAAAGAAAAAGCCACTGCTTCAGGAACCAGAGCCAAGGCAACAGTGAGTCCCGAAAGTATCTCAATTTTTATTCGGTTGGGAGACAGTCTTGGGAGTTCATTATCCCTCCAATCGGCCGATGACAGACGAGTAGCAAAAGCACCAAGCTTAGCTTTTTCCAAAGTTCATTTTCCTTTTGCGGAATTGGTTTTAGGTAGGCGACGTTGTATACCAATACAGACTTAACACAACGCTTTTTATTGAAGGTCAATTAATTAAAATGTGGGTAACCTGACTAAAATAAACGTAAACGAGTTAAGTATTTAGCACGCGAAAGACTATCCCACTTCGAAAATTTTTTGGGGCATCACATGAATACTATCACCCGGACCATCTGTACCTATAATATAATTATCGCAAATCCAAGAATAGACATTGCCCCTCATATAACCAGGATGACAAACGATATTCATATTTTTAGCAATTGTCATGGTCTCATCTTTGCGGATTAATGGACGTTCGACCATATCATATCCTTGACCATGGCAATAAAGACGTGTCTCAGCATCGCGGCCGTTTTCAACCATAAATGAATTATACTTATCCCAAATTTCTGAGCATGAGGTGCCCGGCCGTATTAAATTAAGGGTAAATCGCTGCGCCTCAAGTGTGAACAATAACTCATCATGTTGCTCCTGTGTCGCTTCACCAAGAACAATCGTCCTTCCTATCTCAGTGAAATATCCTCCGGCGCCATTATTCTCGACAAGCATGTTAAAACTATCACCTTCCTGTATTATCCGATCCTGATTATGGCGTGGGCCAATTGCTGCTGGTGAGCCTATTTGCCATGATTGGCAGAGATATACACCCTGTTCGCTTCCAAGATTATTACCCATGTGAAGGGCTATCGCTGCCACGTCAGAATCCTTCATTCCTGGTTTGATTTCCTTAATCACAGCCTCCATTGTTGCCACCTGTTGCCGGGCCGTGCCTCTAATTAAATCGAGTTCCTCATCACTTTTTATGACTTTAATTTTATCAACAAGGTCAGAAGCTTCAACATAATTAGCATCAGGAAATTGTTTTTTAATATAATCAACCAAGGCGAATGACATTTGGTAAGTTCCAACAAGACCAATTGTACCATGCTTGTATGGTTCTAGAGCTTTACAGGTAAGTATAGGATCGTATTTACGAGTATACGATGCACAAGCATATGAGGGTGTTGTCATCATTGTTTTAACACCCCTATGCACACCATCTGAACCATTCATATCTAGATTCTTAACCATGTCAAAGGGGCCCTGATTTATTTGAGTCATTCCATCATCACTTGGAAATATAATAGTTACAGGATAACCATTAGTCGCAGGAATATCAGTGACGTATTTTGTATAACCACCCATATGATCGTTGTTATTCTGCATTAATAAAACATCAATATCTTGCTCGTCCATAGCTGTCCGAATTGCTTTCCATCGGCGCTCAAGTTCACTTGTAGATATAGGCTTATTTATACGCTCTGACATTTGAACCATAATTTATCTCCCTCACGGTCACTATTTATTAATTACGTTAATCATTTTATCCAGATTACCCTCAATATATGCTCTCAGATTAAGCTCGATAACCGTTAATATTCGTTCAGCATACATGTCACTTCGACCGCCCGTAAATGGTGTCATGAATACATTATGAAGGTCCCAAAGGGGACTACTGTCAGGCAACGGTGAAACCTCATAAACATCTAAACCAGCTCCAGCTATCTCACCGTTACGCAGAGCTTCTATCAAAGCGTTTTCATCGACAACTCCGCCCCTTGAAACATTAATCAAACATGCAGACCGTTTCATTGCTTTGAAAGTACTTGCATTAATTATTTTATCCGTATCTAAGGTATAGGGTACCAAAGCAACTAAAAAGTCGACATCAGACACGGCCTCACAGATATCTTTTCGGCTAAATACTCTATCAATTCCTTCAACAGCCCGACTGGTTCGTGAGATACCATAAACCGTCATTCCAAGCGCTTTAAATGTTCGTGCCATATGTTCAGCGATGGCGCCTAGTCCAAGAATTGCAACCTTACGGGTATCAAGAACTTTAGGCAAAAAACGATCAAATACGTGCATCTCTTGATTCTTTGTCAACCTTCGTACCTGACGATAAAGAGCTAACATATGCAACAGTGTTACCTCTGTCATTTGTGGGCCGTGTATTCCTCGTCCGCTCGTTAGTATGATATCAGGTCGCACTTCTAAACTATCATTCAAATGGTCAGTACCCGTAATATTACACTGGATCCATTTAAGTTTTTTAGCGTTATTAATCATTTCTGGTGATAACCATCGGCCGATCGAGATGATAACCTCTGTTTCCGTCAATAAATCAGATGCCGTAGTTCCATCAAAAGCATAAGAAAATTTCACGCCCGGGAAAATAGGCTCCAAATGACTTTTGTATTTTTCATATTCACTATCTACAACAAGTACTTTATGCATCAAACAATCCTCGATCACTTTGCCTAAATTGATATTTTAAGATAAAGCACTTAATTCAAATTTAACGGGCAGATTCTATAATTTTAGTCATCCTCTAATTTCAACATGCTCACCGTCTGGGCCCTCAAATACTGCCCTTTTCCATCCCTGCTCTCGCGGTTCCCGTGCATCCGTCGGGTGGGGTTCTTGAATTAATTTTACCTTATTTTTTTCTAATTGAGAAACTGCAGCGTCAAAATCATCGGTCTCCATGCACCAATGAAAGCCCTCAATTTTCAGGTCATGCCGTCCCACCAATTCCAATATGGTGTCTCCTAATTTCATATAATAAATTTCAATACCGGAAGCCGTAACTTGTTTATAATAATCTGAGAAACCAAAATGACTTTTGTAGAACTCTCTTGATGTATTTAAATCCCTCACATGAAGAGCAATATGATCAATTCTAAGAAAATTTGCCATTACAATCCCTATGCAACCTGTTTATTCTTCGCGTTTAAAATAAGTGAATAACTCTTAAAACTATATTTCTATATTATAGTATTCGCCCTAAAACTAATCCATCTTAATTTATTGCGGTATTAAATTAACCACACCATGAGATTAGAGTAATAATTATTAATTCGGAAATACTAGTATAATTAATCTTTAATGTAATCCTGCCGAATTGGACCACGATATTTTTCTGAGAGTTCCTCCGGCGCTTCACTGCCATCAACCATAAAAGGTAAGATTCCTCGTCGCATTGATCTGCCGCGCATGGCATCTATATCACTTTCAGATTTTGTTACACGTTGCGACATTCTAAGGCCCCAGTTATGAAGATCCCCATATAGCTTATCAATTTCAGCACTATAATCGGAACCTTTAGCTAAATCATAAAACTCTTCAGGATCATTTTTAAGGTCAAACAACATTGGCCGCATTCCGCCCTCTGCATGCATCAGCTTATACCGTCCATCAAAAACCATAAACAGCCGTGCATCACGCGACGCCACACCCAATTTTCCAGCCTGAGGTGTAACTGAATAATCATACTCAGAAATTACGTAATCTCGCCAAGCGGGTTTTTCTCCCCTAAGCCACGGCGTCAGAGATCTACCCTCAAGGATATGCTCCGGAACGGACCCGCCCGCAATCTCCACAAACGTGGGTGCCAAATCAATACTTTCCACGAGCGCATCACAAGTCGTTCCACGTGTTGAATTAGATTCAGCCCGCGGATCATAAATAATCAGGGGAACTTTAACTGATGGCTCATGAAATAAATCTTTCTCACCAAGCCAGTGGTCACCAAGATAATCACCGTGATCAGAAGTTAGCACGATAACCGTATCTTTCATCCGATCTGAAGCCTCTAAATAGTCCAGCAGTCGCCCCAGTTGATCATCACATTGCTTGATCAGCCCCATATAAGCTGGAATTACTTTTTCACGGACTTCATCACGTTGAAACGCTAATGCAATTTTGTTACCCATATAACTGCCAAAAACGGGTTGAGGATTTTCCCGTTCAACGTCATGGCGCTGAGCCCCCGGCACGTCATTACGTCCATACATGTTGTGATACGGAGCTGGCACAATGTATGGCCAGTGTGGTTTAATAAAGCTTACATGAGCCATCCACGGCTCCTTTGTCTTATCTATAAATTTAATAGCTTCACTTGTAAGCCATGGGGTTTCACTATCCTCTTCGCGAATATTTGCTGGTTTGTCGGCATTACGAAACATCCAGCCCGAGGCAATCTGCTGGTCACTAATACCAGCGTTGGCATAGTCGGCCCAGGGATTTTCACCATCATAACCCTTAGATTTCAAATATTCATTATAGGGGCTGCGATTCTCGTCATAATATCCATCAGGTCCATATCCCCATAGCCCATCATCACGTGCCCAATTGTCAAATCCGCATTGAGCCTGACGTGCCCCTATTACACTATCTGGAGCCAATCCTAATCTAGCCATACCCTCAGCATCAGCTTTCATATGGGTTTTTCCTATAATCCAGGAACTCATGCCTAACTTACGCAAATGATCGCCGATTGTTTGCTCGCCTACACGCAGCGGAAAACCGTTCCATTGCGCACCGTGACTGCTTGCATAACGACCGGTATAATAACACATTCGGCTTGCACCGCAGATTGGAGATTGAACATAGGACTGTGTAAATCTAACACCCATAGCAGCAACACGGTCAAAATTGGGAGTTTCTAATCGCGGATGACCTGCACAACTGAGATAATCAAATCGTAACTGGTCATACATTATAAACAAAATATTCATAAAATCCCTCATAGTCTTCCAAATAAAAAAGAGGATCTCTCGCTTTTGAGTCCAATACCCTCCTTACTAATTAAAAATTAGCAGCGAGCCAATACCTTAAAACAAGAAAAAGCAACTTACCAATGGTCTCCAAAAATTTACAATTTTATTCTCTTTGAGACCTTATTAACTCTATTATCAAATACATGTGAAAACAGGAGTTCTTAAATATTTTTATATAGCGGTGAGGTAATATAAAATGAAGTTGTGAATTCTAGAGAATGCTAATAGAAATATTTTAAA
>Ga0209425_10001982_pt1 | contig 23350 bp, 25 predicted proteins | sample COG_05_FD_184749 | JGI IMG/M metagenome (GOLD analysis project Ga0209425, IMG submission 184749) | Pelagic Microbial community sample from North Sea - COGITO 998_met_05 (SPAdes) (version 2) | ecosystem: Environmental > Aquatic > Marine > Neritic zone/Coastal water | place: Helgoland, sampling...
AATTTATTATACCTATTAAATAGAAATAGAGGCAAAATTATACATTAAATTTTAGTAATTTTTTAATTTATCATGCTATACGTTCAAAATAATATTTAGAAAAATGGATTCGTTCGAAATAAATAAAATTGTTGCAGCTATATTAATGGTTGCGTTGCTTGTAATTGGAATTGGTAAGTTTTCAGATATAATTTTTCATGTAGAAAAACCAAAAATGCCGGGATATGTAGTTGAAATAGAACAGTCATCTACTATTTCAGCAACCACTGAAAATGCTGTGGAAGAGAAAATCGATATAGTCGCGTTAATGTCAATGGGAGATGTATCAGCTGGAGAAAAAATATTTAAGAAATGTGCTGCTTGTCATTCAATAATCAAAGGTGGGAAAAACAAAATTGGGCCAGCACTTTATAGTGTTGTTGGAAGAAAAGTTGGAGGAGTTTCAGACTACAAATATTCCAAAGCTTTAGCCACGTATGATAAAGAATGGAACTTTGAAGAGCTAAATGGTTTTCTTGAAAAACCAGCAAAATACATTAAGGGAACAAAAATGGCTTATGCAGGACTTAGAAAAGAGAGGGATAGAGCTTCAATTATAAAATATTTAAATCAAAACTCAGATAATCCAATACCACTACCTTAATTTTCCGAAACAATATAACAAAATACTTTTTTGAACATGTACTCTATTTAAAGCTTGTTGCCAAACGTGAGATTTTTTTCCATAAAAAACCTCATCACTAACTTCGGAACCACGTGGCAAACAATGTAAAAATATACAATCCTTTTTTGCAAAGCTCATTAATTTTTTATCAATTTTAAATTTTTTAAATTGTTCAATTTTCTTCTTCTTATTTACTTTGTCATTTAAAGATATAACTTTATCTGAAAAAATAACATCAGCTCCTAATACAGCTTTTTTTGGATCATTATAAATAAATATTTTTTTATCATTCCTCTTTACCCAAGCGTTAACTTCTTTGTGTGGTTCAAAATTTTTTGGACAACCTATACTGAGTTTAAATGAAAATTTAACAGAAGCCGCAATCAAACTATTTAAAACATTGTTAGAGTCTCCAATCCAACAAATATTTAATTTTGAGATTGTTTTTTTCTTTAACTCTTCAACTGTAAATACGTCAGATAATACCTGGGTTGGATGTGAAGATGGACTTAAGCCATTTATTACTGGAATTGATAAATGATTTCTAAAACTTTCAATTTTTTTATCATTATCTGTTCTAAGCATAAATCCATCACCATAAGTTGAAAGTATTTTTGCTGTATCGGATATGCTTTCACCACCTTGGCCAAGATGAAGTTCATTAGATCTAAGAGTTAAGGTTCCACCACCAAGCTGTTTAATGGCTAAATAAAAGCTTATTCTTGTTCTTGAACTAGCTTTTTCGAACATTTGAATAAGTATTTTTCCCTTTAATGGTGCTCCTTTGTCTATTTCTAGAGTGTTAAGTTTTTTTCTAAATTTTTTTCTTTTTTTTGCATCAGCTAAAATTTTTCGAAGATCTGTGGCTGAAATATCTTTTAAATTTATAAAATGTTTCATATCAATTAATTTCTATACAAACTTTTTTAATTATCTTTAAGGCCTGATCAATTTCTTTTTTTTTTACATTTAATGGAGGTAAAATTCTAACTACATTTTCAGCAGCTCTAATAGTTAACAATTTGTTATCCATTAATTTTTTAATAAATTTGGCTTGATCTGTGTAAAGTTGAATCCCAATCAACAGACCTTTGCCTCTAATCTCCTTAATAATATTTGGATAACTATTTTTAATTTCATTAAGTTCATATAAAAAATATTTTGAAATTTTTTTTACATTATTTAAAAACTTTTTATTTGAAATAATATCCATTACTGAATTTCCAACTACCATTGCTAAAGGATTGCCTCCAAATGTAGAGCCATGGGTACCAGTGGTCATAGCTGAAGCAACTTTTTTATTCATTAAAACTGCACCAATTGGAAATCCACCTCCAATGCCTTTTGCTATTGGCACGATATCTGGTTTTACTTTAGATTTTTCAAATGCAAAAAAATCTCCAGATCTTCCAATACCACATTGAACTTCATCAAGTATCAACAATATTTTTTTTTTATCACAAATTTTTTTTAACTCTTTTAAACACCAATCTGGTATAACCTTAATTCCACCTTCGCCCATAATAGTCTCAACCATTATAGCAGCGGTATTTTCTCCAATTTTTTTCTTCAAAGATTTATGATCACCAAAATTAAAATGATCAAAACCTCCGACTTTTGGACCAAATCCCTCAGTCATCTTTTTTGATCCACTTGCATAAATTGCTGCTAAAGTTCTTCCATGAAAAGAATTTTTTATACAAAGAATTCTATTTTTATGAGGTTTTCCTATTGAATAAAAATATCTTCTTGCAACTTTAATAGCAGCTTCTGTTGCTTCTGCTCCACTATTTTGGAACATTACGAAATCTGCAAAGGTTTTTTTGGCTAATTTTTTTGCAAGCTGTTCTCCTTCTGGAATAAGAAATGCATTTGAAACATGCCAGAGTTTTTTTGACTGATTGTTGAGAGCCTTGATTAATTTTGGATGGGCGTGTCCCAAAGAGTTAACAGCTATACCTTGTACAAAATCTAAATACTTTTTACCCTTGTTTGAAAACAAATAACTGCCCATACCTTTTACGAAAGCAATTTTTTTTCGATTGTAATTTTTTGCTAGATAACTCATTAAATTCAATATTAAAATCCAATACAAACTAGAGTAATTAAATGCAATTTTCGATTGAAAAATAAATATGTATGTTGATAAATTATTGTTAATAACTTCTAAATATTCCTTGTCAATTTCAAGATTATAACCGTATATTGTGTTTTTAAATTAATCTGATACCGTATATAGATATAGGCGTTTATGAGTTGGAATGATGAAAAAGTAGCAAAATTAAAAGAATTGTGGGGCAAAGGTAATACTGCCAGTCAAATTGCAGAAATAATCGGTGGAATTAGTAGAAATGCTGTTATTGGAAAAGCTCATAGATTAAATCTTTCAGCAAAAATTAAAACGCGAGCTGCAACTTCAAATAAAAACTTTGACTCTGCAATGGAAGATAGCAAAATAAAATCAAATAAAGGAAGAAAAAGTAAATTTAAATCATTAATTATTGAGAAAGACTTTGAGCCAGAAAATCCAAAACAATTAGAGGAATTAGACGAAAGTTCATGCAAATGGCCCTTGGGTCACCCTGATGAAAAAAATTTTTATTTTTGTGGAAGATCATCTTTGAAAGACTTTTCTTACTGCAAACTTCATTTACTTTATGCTTACCAGCCTAAAGGTAAAAAAGAAGAAGCTAATGATAAAGATGAAGTTCCAGAATTAATTGAAAAAAAAGTTCAATCAGCTTAATTATTAATAATTAACTTTTGATACTTTCTTTAGGAGCATATTTTTCAGTAGAGAATTGTCCACCATCTCGCCACATGTAGCAATATTTTTTAACCTCTTCATTAAAATATTTTTTACTTGGTAATCCAATATCAGAATTACTTTTATATTTTCCCGATATAATATTATCGTATTTAAGTAATCTTAATTGATCCTCAGTTATCAACGGTTTTGGTATTAACTGCAATATTTTTGCAGTGATAGACGCTAATAGTAACGGCATCGATAATAATATTCTTTTTTTGTCAATTAATACTAAAAGTCTTTCAATTAATTCCTTTAAGGTAATTACCTCTGGCCCAACACATTCAATTATTTTTGAATTAACGTTGTTGCAAATAATATGATAAATTATATCTGTTAAATCTGAACAATGAATAGGAGTAAATTTTGTTTTACCTGAATAGTATAATGGAAAAACAGGAAGTCTATTTAAAAGCGTCATAAAACTAGTAGTAAAATTATCATCTACTGAATAGACAACTGAAGGTCTTAAGATTGTTGCAAGAGGAAAATTATTTAAGATATTTTTTTCTCCATCTAATTTACTTTTTGCATAATTGCTATCTACCGCATCATCTATACCTAGGGCAGAAAGATGAATAAAATTTTTTAATTTATATTCTTTAGCTAATTTAGCTAGTACTGATGGGAACAATCCATGAATATTATGAAATGTATTCCCTTTTTTGTTTTCAAATAAAATACCTATTAAATTTATACAAATGTCAGTTTCTAAAAATAAATTTCTTATTTTTTTTTCATCGTAAATATTTGCTTCGACAATATCAATATACCCCGCGTTTCCCTGGGTTTTGATAATATAGCTTTTTTGGTGAATGTTACGTGTCACTACAGTAACTCTGATGTTGTTTTTAGTTAATTTTCTTATTAAGTGTCTTCCTATTTGACCACTACCGCCAAAAATTAGACAATTTTTAGGTTTCATATATATATATTTAAAAAATGAATATTGATATTAAACTTCACAAAGTTGATTTACCAGATGATTTAAAGTTAGGCAATGTAATAGCTGTTGATGGTGAATTTATGGGTTTAAATGTAAGAAGAGATCCATTATGCCTAATTCAGATATCATCAGGTAACTCAGATGCTCATATTGTTCAGTTGGACAGATCAAAGTACAATGCTCCAAATCTAGTTAAGATATTATCAGATCAAAATGTTACAAAAATCTTTCATTTTGGAAGGGCAGATATGGCACACATCAAGCATTATTTAAAAACTGAAACCAATAATATTTTAGATACAAAAATTGCGTCTAAACTTGCTAGATCTTATTCTGATAGTCACTCTTTAAAAACTTTAATAAAAGAGTTTATAAATATTGATATTAGCAAACAGTTTCAAAGTTCAGATTTTGGTGGTGAATTAACCCCTGCTCAACTTAAATATTGTGCAAATGATGTAGTTTATCTTCACAAAATACATGATGAATTAAATAAAATGCTGAAAAGAGAAAATAGAATTGATCTTTATAAAAATTGTTTAAATTTTTTGAAAACACGAGTAGATCTTGATCTTGCTTTATTCAAAGACGATATCTGGTCACATTAAAATGAAAAACGAAATAAACAATATTGGAAAAGAAGTTATTGATCTTCAAATAAAAGCATTAAAAAAATTAAAAAGTTCAATCAACAAATCTTTTGAGGAGGCCGTGAAAGCAATTAGCAAGTGCAAATCAAAAGTAATAATATGTGGTGTTGGAAAAAGTGGAAAAATTGCTTCAAAGATATCAGCTACCTTATCATCTGTTGGAACGCCATCATTTTCAATTTCTGCAAGTGATTGTTCTCATGGAGATTTAGGAAGAATTACAAGCCAAGATATATTAATATTAATAAGTCACTCTGGTAATACTGATGAATTAAAAAATATTATTAAGTATGCTAAATTCAATAAAATTTTTTTGATTGGAATTGTTTCAAATAAAGACTCTAACTTATACAAATCAGCAAATGTTAAGTTGTTAATACCTGAGGTAAAAGAGTCTGGATACGGTATTGTGCCAACATCTAGTACAACTGCCCAACTATCTCTGGGTGATGCTTTGTCTATAGCTTTAATGAAAAAAAAGAATTTTACAAAATTAGATTTTAAAAAATTTCATCCTGCTGGTAATTTAGCAAATAAGTTAAAAACAGCTGGAGACTTGATGTTAACAAACAATAAAATACCTTTTGTCAATGAAAATGAAATTATGAAAAAAAGCTTAAAAATTCTTAATTCCAAAAAATTAGGTTTTTTAGTTGTAACAAATAATCAAGGTTTAAATTCAGGAGTGTTTACTGACGGTGACTTAAAACGACTAATGCAAAAAAAGAAAGCTATAGACAACTTAAAAATTAAATTTTTTATGACAAAAAACCCCTACATTGTTGAAGAAAATATGCTGGTTTCAGAGATTCTAACACAAATGAATAAAAGAAAAATAACAAATGTTTGCGTTTATAACAAAAAAAACAAAAAAAAAATAATCGGTGTAATTCATATTCATAATTTACTTAATATTTTAAAATAACTTTTCAATGAAAAGAATTATTCAATTAATCCTTTTTTTAATTCTAGTAATAACTTGTATAATTTTTTATAAAATTTATTTTAATGAAAAAGAGGAAACACAAACAAAAAAAGATATACTAAATGAAAAAATTACTAGTCAAACAAAAAATAATTTAATTAAAAATTTAAAATATGAAGTAAGATTAGATCAGGATAATCAATATATAATTACAGCAGATTTAAGTGAAATAACTTATGAAAACAATATTGAAAAAGTTAGAATGCAAAAAGTAATAGCAATATTCACTGATAAAAACAACATTCCTTTAACGATTACATCAGACAAAGCAATTTATAATAACTTTAATTATAATACTAATTTTAAAGAAAATGTTCGAATTGAATACTTAGATAACCTAATCTTAGCAGATAAAATGGACCTTGATTTTAATAAAGACATAATCACAATATTTGAAAATGTTAGATACAATGGAGCCCAAGGGTCCATAATAGCTGATAACATTAAAATAAATTTGATCACAAAAAAAATTGATATAAACATGAAAGATAAAAAAGATAATGTTAAAATTACAACTAATTAATAATGTCAAATATTAAAAAATTTAGAATAAAATCATTCAAAAATAATAGCTCTATTTTATCTTTAGAAAAATTGACTTTTAGATATGGGAAAAAGTTAATTTTGGATAATTTGGATTTACAACTTAACAATGGACAAATCCTTGGACTACTTGGACCAAATGGTGTGGGTAAAACTACGATCTTTAATTTAATCACAGGATTGGTTTCACTTGATTTTGGTTCAATCAAAATAGGTACTGAAAAAATTAATAAATATCCAATTTACCAAAGAACTTTAAAATTTAAAATTGGCCTATGTCCACAAAATGGTGGCTACTTTCATGATTTAACTGTTTATGAAAACCTTAAAGCAATCGCAGAAATAACAATCGAAAATTTTAGTTATAGAGAAGAAAAAATAAATTCATTAATTTCAAAGTTTGAATTAGACCCTATAAGAAATATAAAAGCTGATGTTTTATCTGGAGGACAAAAACGACGCTTGACCATTGCCCTGGCTTTAGTCTCAGAACCAAAAATTTTATTAATGGACGAACCTTTTGCGGCATTAGATATAATGACCATCAAAACACTTCAAGAAATTATAGTAAACTTACAAAGTAATAATAATTTATCGATTATACTTTCAGATCATAATGCAAATGACCTTTTAAAAGTTTGTGATTCGGCAGCAATCATTCATAACGGTAAAGTTGTAGCTCAAGGAACACCAAATAACTTAATTCAAAATACTGATGCTAGAAATGCATATTTTGGTGACTCATTCAAAATAAGATAGGCTCATTTCAATTAATGAAAAATCAAATTAAGATTAAAAGCTATATAAAACCATTTAATAAAGTCTTAGAAATAGAGGGTGACAAAAGTTTGTCAATTCGGTGGGCGTTGCTAGCCTCTCAAGCAGTTGGAAAATCAGTTGCCATCAATCTTTTGAAATCTGAAGATGTTTTAAACACTTTAAAGTGTCTTAAAAAACTAGGTGTCAAAATAAAATTATTGAAAGATAGATGTGAAATAAAAGGAATGGGTATAAATGGATACAAATATAAAAAAAATATTATATTAGATGCCGGTAATTCTGGGACATTGGGAAGATTAATTATGGGTTTATTAATTCATTCCAGAAATAAAATTAGAATAATTGGTGATAAAAGTTTATCCAAAAGAGACTTTTTAAGAATTACAAAACCACTAGAAAAATTTGGAGCAAAATTTAAAACAAGTTTTGGAAGGCTTCCTATTGTTATTGAGGGAACAAAAAATCCAACTCCAATAAGATTCGATGAGGACAAAGGTTCGGCTCAATGCAAAAGTGCTGTCATGCTAGCAGCTCTGAATACTAAAGGACAAACTATAATTAAAGCAAAGAAATCTAGAGATCATACAGAGCTCCTTTTTAAAAATTTGAAATTACCAATTAAAGTAATAAAAAAAAATAAATTTGACATAATTAAAATTGACGGCAAGAAAAAAATTAAATCATTTAATTATAAAATTCCTTCGGACATTAGTTCAAGTGCATTTTTTATTGTTCTAACCGCATTAAATGCTGGTTCAAAATTAAAAATTAAAAATGTAAATATTAACCCTTCAAGAGTTGGTGTTATAAAAATATTGAAAAAGATGGGTGTGAAGATATTTTTTAAAAATATTAAGAATTACAAAGGAGAAAAAATTGCAGATATATATGTTGAAAGTGCAAAATCCTTAAGAGCTATCAACTGTCCCCCTAGTCTTAATAGCAGCGCAATAGACGAATTTTTAGTTATTTTTTTAGTTGCAGCAAAAGCTAAGGGTGTGTCTTATTTTAAGGGTTTATCTGAATTAAATAAAAAAGAGAGCCCACGATTAAAATGGGGCTCAAAAATATTAAACTTAATGGGAGTTAAGACAATAACTACTAATAATTCAATTAAAATTTATGGAAATCCGCATCTAAATATTAATAATAGGATTATAATAAAAGACTATCTAAAAGATCACAGAATATTCATGACAAGTGTTATTGCGGCATTATCTTTTAAAAATGAATGGGTTATTAATGATAAAGACTCAATTAAAACCTCCTTTCCTTCTTTTTTAAAAATTATAGATGTCTTAAAAAAAAAATAACTTTCTATTCAAACTTCAATTCAATTAAAATAATTAGACAAAACCTATAAAATAATAACAATATATTAGATATTTGGCTTATATATTTAAGGATTTGCTATTGATTTAAATGATAATTTTATCTAAAAGATCGTGTTTTTACAAAAACAGATTGGAAAATAATTAATTAATGGAAATATACAAAGATTTATCAAGTCCAGCTACGCAAGAATTCGAAAAATTATTAAATAGTCAGCTTTCAAAAGTCAGCATTGAAGAAGGAAAAATTATTGATGGAAAAATCAATAAAATAACTGATAAATTTGTATTTCTTCTTGTTGAAGGTCTAAAAAGTGAACCTGTGCTTGATATTAACGAATTAAAGAGTCTCGGTTTATCTGATAAAATTAAAGTTGGTGAATCAATTCCTGTATTATTAGAAAAAATAGAAGATAAAAATGGAGAAGTTTTGGTTTCAGCCAGCAAAGCACAAAAAATCAAAGGGTGGGATAAATTAGTTGAGGCCTATGAAAAAGACGAGCCAATTATGGGACGGATACAATCTCGATGTAAAGGAGGAGCAATTGTTGAGCATGTTGATACAGGCTCATTAATGTTTTTGCCAGGGTCACAAATAAGCGATAAACCTTTAAAAGACTTCAGTCATCTAATTGGAGAAGTTCAAAAATTTAAACTAATTAAGCTTGACAAAGTAAGAGGTAATGCCTGCGTCTCACGTCGAGAAATTATATCTTCTTTTAAAAAGGAAGATAAAGCAAAAATTATAGAAAAATATAAAGTTGGAGATATAATTAAAGGTGCCGAGGTTAAAAGTTACAGCTCGTTTGGATGTTTTTTTAATGTAAATGATGAATTAGACGTGTTGGTTCACTTACAAGAGATTTCATATTCAAGAGTAAATCATCCAGATGAAGTATTTAATATTGGTGAAAAACATGATCTTAAAGTTATCTCTGTTGATAAAGAAAAACTTCAAGTTGGTTGTTCAGTAAAACAACTGTCGCCAGACCCATTTGAACATATTGAAAACTATGAACTAAATAAACTCTATAAAGTCAAAGTTGTAAAAATTATGGACTTTGGTGCATTCTGTGAACTAGAGGCAGGATTAACAACTTTACTTCATTCAAGTGAATTAAGCTGGAGTAAAAAAAATGTTTCAGCAAAAAAAATGTTCAAGGTCGGTGACGAGATTGACTGTATCATTACAGAAATAGACAAGGAAAAAAGAAGAGTGGCAATTTCTCATAGACTAACACAAGAAAATCCATTTGAAACTTTTGAAAAAAAATATCCAATAGGTACAATTATTGATGGTGAGGTTGTAAACAAAAATGAATATTCTTTATTTGTAAAAGTGGGAGACTTGGATGTAGATGCATTTTTACATTGTAATGATCTAACTTATTTACATAATAGCGAAGTAGAGCTAGCTAAATACAAAAAAGGTGACAAAATCAAAGCCAAGGTTTTAGAGATTAAAGCATCTGACCAAAAAATTAGAATAGGCTCAAAACAGCTCCAGCCTGATCCATTTGATTGGTTTAAAGATAAAAATATCAATCAGACAATTACAGTAAAAATCGTTTCTTCAGATAGTAAAGGTCTGACTGTAAGACCTGAGGGTTGTGAAATGGACTTTCAAATCAAAAAGTCTCAGATTGCAATAAATGCTGCTGATGCAAGACCTGCTAGATTTACTGGAGGTGAAAGAATAGACTGTGCCATTGCTGAACTTAATTTGGATAAGAGAAAAGCGACTTTAAGCATTAAACTTCTTGAAGAAATACAAAAGAAAGAGGCTTTGGAAAAATATGGAACAGAAGGATCTGGTAAAAATCTACCTTTCTCATCTTTATCTGAAGACTTAAAGAAAAAAGACGAGGAAAAAGAATAATTTAAAGAGAGATTAAATTGGCTATTGTAAAATCAAAGCTTTTAAAACAACTCTCTAAAAACTATCCTAATTTTTTAAAAAAAGATCTCAAAAAATTTACTGATATTATTTTAGAGGAAATCAAGAGAACGTTAAGACGTGGGGAAAGAGTGGAGCTTAGAAGTTTTGGAGTTTTTTCAACAAATACTCAAAAAGCAAGAATTTCTAGAAATCCAAAAACAGGTGAAAAAGTTCATACTCCAGAAAAGAAAACAATTGCCTTCAAAATGGCAAAAGATTTGTTTAAGAAATTAAATAATGATGAATAAAAATATCTTTGTAGCTTGTGATGTTTCAAGTCAAAAAGAAATTATTGATTTAATATCAAAGATTCATGAAGAAATTTCAGGAATTAAAATAGGTCTTCAATACATAACTCGACATTCTCCTAAAGATATAAAAGAACTTGGTAAATTTAAGAAACCTATATTTTATGATGGTAAATTTTTTGATATTAAAAATACTTTAGTCGAGTCTGTAAAATCACTTGAAGAATTAAACGTAAGTTATGCAACTGTTCATTTATTAAATGGTTTGGATGCTTTAAAGGCAGCTAAAGATGCAGCAGATAAAATTGATGTAAAGCTATTAGGTGTATCTGTTTTAACTAGTTTTGACGACCAAGATTTAAATCAACTTGGATTTAAATATCAAGTAAAAGAACAAGTGTTAAGATTGATAAAAATTGCTGTTCAAGCAAATTTATATGGCGTAGTTTGTAGTCCACTTGAAATTAGAATGATTAAAAAAATTTCCCCTAATCTCAAATGTTTCACTCCAGGTATAAGACAAAGTAAAAAAAAAAATGATCAAAAAAGAACTATGAATGCAAAAGAAGCATTAAAAGAAGGAAGTGATTGTTTGATAATTGGAAGACCTATTACAGACGGAGATCCTAAAAGAAATATTCAAGAAATTTTATCTTCAATTAATTAAATGAAGTCAAAAATTTGTGGAATCTCAGATTTAAAAACTTTAAAGTTTTTATTAAATCACTCTAATTCACCAGAATTTATTGGATTTATTGTTAATTATCCAAAATCAAAAAGATATATCAGTCTTAAAAAATTAACAAAATTATTTAAAATTGATAAGAAAAATTCTCTATATGTGGCAGTTCTAGTTAAGCCAGACAAAACAATATTAAATGAAATTAAAGACTTGCCATTTGATTATTATCAAATTTATGACTGTAAACCAGATGAAATTAAAAAAATTAAAGAATCATATAACAAAAAAATAATAGCAGCAATTACTGTTCAAAATTCTAAAGATGTTGAAATGTATAAACTTTATAAAGATATTGCTGACATATACTTATTTGATAGCAAAGGTTATGAAAAAAGTATCTCTTTTAAACATTCGTTAATAGAAAATATTAACTTTGATAAGGAAGTAATGCTTGCTGGAAACATTCAGATTAATGAAGATCTTGAAAATTATAAAAAAATAGCTGATATTATAGATATATCTGGCGGCGTAGAAACTTCTGGATTAAAAGATATTTCCAAAATAGAAATTTTCTTAAATAAAATTAAACAAATAAATAATGAAGCTTAAAAAAAATATTCCTTTAATTGATCAGCATAACAGGTATGGCTTTTGGGGAGGTAAATTTGGAGGCAGCTTTATACCTGAAACACTAAAAAAACCAGTTGAAGATCTAACCAAAGAATTTCAAAAACTTAGAGCAGATAAAAAGTTTATTAAAAAAAGAGATTTCTATTTTAAGAATTATATTGGGTCTCCTACTTCTTTCACAAAACTAGAAAATTTGTCTAATCATTTAAAAGGTGCACAGATTTGGGCAAAAGTTGTATCTGAAGCTAATGGTGGTGCTCATAAGATTTATAATGCGACTGTTCATGCATTAATTTGTAAGGCTATGGGTAAGAAATATATCGTAGGTGATACCGGAGCTGGATATGCGGGTAAAATGCTAAGCATGGCTGCAAGGAAATTTGGACTTAAATGCAAAATCTTTATGGGTGCTAAAGATATGAAAAGACAAAAACCGAATTGTGATGCGATGAGGAAAAATGGTGCAGAAATTGTTCCTGTTTTTTCTGGAAGTCAAACCCTAGTTGATGCTGTGAGTGAATGTATGCGATATTGGGTATCAAACTGTGATAATACGCATATGGCTGTTGGTAGCACTGTTGGTCCAAATATATTTGTTAAGATATGTGGATGGAGTACAGCTCAAATTTCAAGAGAACTTAAAGTTCAACTTAAAAAAGAATTTAAAAAAATTCCTAAAAAAATCAAACTCATTAATTGTGTAGGTGGTGGTAGTTCAGCTTATGGATTTTGGAGTGAATTTGTAGACTATGATAAAAAACAAATAGAATTAATAGGTGTTGAAGCAGGTGGTCCTAAAAAATCAAAACTTCATGCTGCACCGTTAAGCCGTAATACCAAAATTGGAATTTTACATGGTGCAGCTTCTTACGTATGTCAAAATAACGAAGGACAAATTAATAAAACAGAGTCAATTAGCGCAGGATTAGATTATCCTGGCGTTAGCCCAATACATTGTTTTTTAAAAGACACTAAAAGAGCTAGATATACTTATGCAACTGATGAGGATGCTTTAAATGCATATCAAATGGTTACAAAATTTGAAAAATTAAATCCAAGCTTAGAACCAAGTCATGCTTTTGCAGAAGCAATTAAAATTGCTCCCAAATTAAGTAAGGACACTATCATAGTTGTAAACTCATGTGGTGATGCAAAGAAAGATAGAGATATTTTGAGGGAGAGACTGGGTAAAAAATAATGCACAAATCTCTTATAACTCAAACATTTACTAAAACTAAAAATGAAAATAGACCTGCTCTTCTTACTTATACTGTTGCTGGAGATAACACTAAAAAAAAATCATTAGATATTTTAAAATCAATTTCAAAATATGCAGATATTTGTGAACTAGGCTTTCCTCACAACACTCCTATCGCTGACGGGGGTCAAATTCAAACATGTGCTTATAGAGCAATTAAAAATGGAATTAAAATAAATGATGTTTTTTCAATAGCTAGTAAGTTTAAAAAATCTAAAAGAGATAAACCTATTATTTTAATGGGCTATTACAATATTATCTATCAATTCAATGAAAACAAATTCATTAATAAATGTAAACAATCAAAAGTTGATGGTTTAATTGTGGTTGATTTACCCTATCCTGAAAATAAACCTTTTGCTTTAAAGTGTAAAAAAAAAGGTATTAGTTTTATACAATTGGTATCTCCTACCACATCTAATAATAGATTAAAAAAAATCATCAAAGACTCCCATGATATGGTTTATTATATCTCAATGCTTTCAACCACAGGAGCCAAGCTCAAAGTTTCTCCTAAAAAAATACTTGAAAGATACAATAAAATTAAATCATTAAATAAATCTAAAAATATAGTAATTGGTTTTGGAATTACTGAAAAAACTATAAAATCTTTGATAAAAGCTGATGGTTTAGTTGTTGGAAGCTCTATTTGTAAAGAAATAACTTACTCGATTAATAAGAGACAAAATATTGTCACAAATGCTACTAATATGGTTAAAAAATTAAGAAATAAAATTAAATGAATTGGATTACTAAAATTATTAAAGCAGGTGAAAAAATTAAGACTGCTATTCATAAAAGAGCATCCAAGGATGACATTGCCAAAAGCGACTGGACTTCCTGTTGCAAAGGCCCAATTTTAAAAAAAGATTTAGAAAATAATTTATGGGTTTGTCCTGATTGCAATAAACATCACAGAATAAAACCTAATCAAAGATTTGATCTTTTGTTTGGAAAAAATAATTATGAAGTTTTTAAAACGCCAATTCCAAATGATGATCCATTAAATTGGACAGATTCAAAATCTTACAAGGATAGATTAAAAACTGCTCGTAAAAAAACTGGATTAGATTGTGGGATGATGGTCGCTTGCGGACATATAAATAATATTAAAGTTACAGCTGTTGCATCTGATTTCGATTTTCTAGGAGCCTCAATGGCATCAGCTGAGGGAGAGGCTTTTTTATATGGAATTCAACATGCAATCGAAAATCAAACACCTTTCCTATGTGTAAGTGCTGGAGGAGGAATGCGTATGATGGAAAGTTTAATATCACTTTCTCAAATGACGAGAACAACCTTGGCTATTAATGAATTAAAAAATTATAATCTTCCTTATTTAGTTTTAATCACCGACCCAACCGCAGGTGGCATTACAGCTTCATATGCAATGTTAGGTGATATTCATGTAGCAGAGCCAGGCTCTTTAATTGCTTTTGCAGGTAAAAGAGTTATTCAAGGTACAGTTAAAGAAGAATTACCTGATAATTTTCAAACTAGTGAATACGTTAAAAAAACTGGTTTTGTTGACTTAATTGTAGAAAGAAAAGATTTAGCAAAAAAAATTGGAACTTTATTATCAATATTGTTGAAGAAAAATTCTGCTATAAGTTCTGAGGAAAATGAAACTTCAGAAGATACTCAGTCGCTTACAAAAGCTGCATCCTAAGGAAATTGATCTAAGTTTAGATCGAATTATTAATCTTTGTAAAAAACTAGATAATCCTCAAGACAAAATTAAGGCTATTTCTATTGTTGGAACAAATGGCAAATACTCCACAATCCAAGCTATGTTTTCAATTTTAAAAGAAGCAAATTTTAATTGTAATATATATACAAGTCCTCACATCCAAAAAATTAATGAACGTTTTGTATTTAATAACAAAGAAATAAGCAATGAAGAACTTTCAAATATTTTAGAAGAAGTTGAAAATGCTAATGACAATAATCCTATTACTTTTTTTGAAATACTAACGGCTGCTTATTTTTATAAAGCAGCAAAGTATCATGATAATATTAACCTTATTGAAACAGGTCTATTTCATCGTTTTGATGCAACAAATATATTAAAAGAAAATAAAGCAAGTATAATAACTTCAATTGGTTTAGATCACTTAGATTGGCTTCCAGAAAATGAACAAACTATTAAAAAGATTATATATGAAAAAACTTCAACCCTTTTAAACTCTAATATTATTGTTGCAAAACAAAGCTCTAATGAAATAACAAATATTATAAAAGAGACAATATCAAAAAATACTTCCCAAAAAATCTTTTTTGGTGAAGATTACAATTATTCCTTATGTGAGAATAATTTTTTTTATTATGAAGATAAAGTTGGAAGCTTAAAACTTCCCTATCCTAATGTTAATGGACAATTTCAACTTGATAACATCTCAGCCGCAATAGCAACACTAAGATCCTTAAAACAATTAAAAATTAAAGATGAATATATTAAAACAGGAATTACCAAAATAAATAGCATTGCTAGACTACAAGAAATAAAAAAGGGTAAACTTAAAAATTTAGTAAAAAATAATAAATTGTTTATAGATGGATCACATAATCCTCTTGGTGCTAAAGTATTAAATGAGTATTTAGAAAGTTTAGATTGCAATAAACACATCATTTTTGGGATGATGGCAAACAAAAACCATAATGAGTATATTAGTTATTTTAAAAATATTTCTTCTCTGACCACAATCGATATTCCTAATCAACCTAATTCAATAAAAGGAAGTGCGTTGAAAACTAAATTAAGTAACTGTAGAAATATTCAATACAAAGAAAATGTTGTTGAAGCAATTAAGTCAATTCCAATTAAGGGGAACGATATAATATTAATTACTGGATCTTTATATTTGGCTGGAGAAATATTAAATTTAAATTAGATATTTTTATCTAAGAATTCTTTCATTTGGCTTTCGGGTACACCACCAACTTTTCTATCAACCTCAATACCTTTCTTATAAACAATAACCGTAGGTACTCCTCTTATGCCTGCTGCACTTCCAGTATTTATTCCACCATCCTCTATGTCTGCATAATAAAAACCAGCTTTGTCTTTAAGCTCTACCGCTAGTTTATCCATAACAGGTTTTAAAGTTTTACATGGTCCACACCATGCTGCACTGAACTGAATTACTGACACATCTTCATTTTTAATTTTATTTTCAAAATCTTCATCTTTGAAATCTATAAGCATATTACGGATATAATTGATTAAATTTGATTTTCAATGGTCAAAAAGAACTTTTTTTATTTATATTATGCATCTGAATATTTTTGCTCCAAATTCATTACATAATCATTAATTCCATCAAGAAATTTAAGCTTTTCATCAACTGTTTTAAATGAAAACATCTTATCCTCATTTTCTCTAATTTCATCACACTCAGAGTAAAAAGCTGAAACTGTCCACCATTTTTCTTTGTTGGTACTTAAAATTCTAGATGCTATTCTCCTTTTTATTTTTTTATGTATTTCTTTTGGTAAAATCTCAGGGGCCTCATTAAATATCAAGCTATGTCCAAATGTTACTAATCTTTCATCCTTAAATTTATTTAATAAAGATAATTTGTCTTTCCAATCTGATTCATGAAATTTTTGGAATAAAGGAACATCTTTGTTGAATGTATCAAAGCCACCAGAATAGATTGTTTCTTCTGGTTCAGCATCTTCTTGTGAAGCTGTTTCCATTTTTTCTTCAGCAGCTTCTTTTAAAATATTGCATATATCCTGAGAAAATTTTTCATTAGTTTTCATCAATTCAGCTCTTTTATTAATCAAATTTGGATCAATTTTTTTATATGGATCTGCTTTCATACCCAAACTTTTGTCTAAAATTATAGGAGCTTTATTGGATTTTATCGTTTTATAAAAGCGAGGAGATTTTTTCATAGCTTTTTTTAAATCATGATAACTAAGTTTTTGTAATTCCTCAATATTTGAAGACAAATTTACCACTTGTCCCCATTTATAAACAGGGTGCATACACGAATTTGGGTGTAATGGGGCTACTAAAAACAAATAGTTTTTACCAAAAAAATTTTCATTAATGGTAAACATCTTTTCTTGTTTAATTAAGTTTTCTACAACAACCTTACTTTTAGTTTTTAAGTACTCGTGCCATAAATCAGGTTGTTTGTTTTTTAATAAGTGTAAAACCTTATAGGTTAAATTTGCATCATATAAAGCTTCGTGTGCACCAACTGATTCAATGCCATTTAATCTTGCAAGAGATTCTAGTTTCATAGATTTATTTCCCTTGGGATTCAGTTCAGTTTTCAAAACATTCTCATCAATTGCAAAGGCTGCTTTGATCATATTTAGGGCATCATGTCTTGAGTTTCCTTCCGTGTTAATCAAATAAGGTTTTCTTAATGATTTAAAAAACTCACGTCTTAGAATTTCATCATCAAACCCAACACTTGAATATCCCATAAATGTTGCGGGAGACCATTCTCTAAATTTTTTTTCTACTTGAGCAATCATTTCATAATGGCTTAAGTTACCCTTTGTAATCAAATCAACATTGGATTTATTTATGCATAATGCAGTTGCTGACGGAACTCTGTCTTGTGGCATTCTACATCTCGCAGAAAATCTATCTTTTTCGTTGAAGTTTTCATCAAGAAGAATAGCTCCAATTTCTATCATTGTTGCCCAATCTAATTGGGCTGAATCTGTCTCAATATCCCAAATTACATAATTCAATTGGCCATCCTTTGTGCATAAAATTGTTCTACTTTTTCTAAAAATTTATTTTGATAATCTTTTAATCTATTACCATCTATTAAAAATCTTTGAAACATATTGTCTTTTGTACAAAGTAATATCACAGCTTGGGTAATATTTGATCTGTGAACTGTGTTATGTGCTAATGCATAGGCAGCACACTGCAAATAATAATCATCAATCCATTCATCTTTTTTGGGTTTATTGCTTTGCTTAAAATCAATAATAGTTTCTTTACTTTCATAAACACCAACACAATCTGCAGCTCCAGCATATTTCCCTGGATAATATAATGTTGCTTCACATCCCCAAATTTCATCTAATTTATTTCTTAAACCATTTTCAATAATTTGATCTGCCATCACTCGCTCTTTAGTATTACCTCCAAGTAAATCTAAATTTAATTTACCAAGTAAAAATTTCTCTAAATATTCATGCATAGTGCTGCCTCTACTGCTAGCTTCACGTGTGATAATTGCTGCTTGCTTTTGACCAACTCTTTGCTTCCAAGCCTGTAATGAAGCTTTTTTTTCTTCAGATTCTGTTGCTTTTAAAATTGTAGTAACTGAAGGTAGTCTTTCTTCATTAACAGAATAATGTCTAGAGCCATCTACTATTGATCTTGTAGATTTTGGATAAATATATTTATTATTCCAATGCATGTAATTTCTTATATTCGTTAAAGTAAAAAAAAAGAAATTATTTTTTTACTTGCTTTGAGTGATCAACAAAATTTTCTACATTTTCTGTTTGAACGGCTTTTTTGAGTTGTTCAGGATCTTTAATACTTTCAAGTGTTCTGGTGATTGATCTTGCATCAGTGCCAAACTTATCAACAACTGTCATTGCATCTTCTAACTTTTTTCGAAGAGAAATTATATTGTCAAAATGTTTTCCAAATCTTGAACTAATTGTTTTTAAATGATTATAAATTTCTGTTGCACCCTTTTGAACTTTTAATGATTGAAATCCCATATGAAGAGATTGCAAGTAAGCTGAAAGAGTATTAGGGCCACAGATTATCACTTTGTGTTTTTTCATTAATTCTTGTGTTAATAATTCTTTGGTAGTGGGATCTTGGTATTCAGTAAGTTCTTTGTATAAGCTTTCAGTTGGTGCATAAACTATTGCAAAGTCTGTGGTTTTTGGTGGAACTATATATTTTTCGTTAACATTTTTAGCTTTAGTTTTAAAAGCAGTTGCTAATTTCACCCTGGCATCTGCAATAGCTCTTTTATCATCTGCATCATAACCATCCGTAATTGCTTTAAATTTTTCTACTGGAAAATGTGAGTCCACTGGAACCAGAACATCACCCTGAAGTTTGATTGCAAATTCTACATTCTCACTAGTATCTTCTTTCATCTTAACGTTAGTCATGAATTGAGAGGCTGGCAATAAATCTTTAATTAAAGCATCTAATGAAAACTCTGCTAGTGTTCCATACTTTTTAACACCAGCTAAAATTTTAGTAATACCCTCTTGGCTTTTATTCAATAATTCAACCTGACTATTAAAGTTTCCAACTTTTTCATCTACCTTGGTTAAGGCCTCTGTCATATCTTTTGTAACTCCAGTGGATAAGTTGTTAAATGAAGTCGACATTGAGCCAAGTGATGTATTAATAGTATTATTTAAAGTATCTTTTAAGGTAATAATTTCATTTTTTAAATTGGCTATCTCCTCAGCTTCTTTGTTTTCATTCTCATCTTTTGGCTTAGATCTTAAGTTTAAATAAAGAATCGCAGATGCAATTCCAACCAATAAAACTAATAAAACAATTAATATTATATCCATGATTCTATTATTTTATTTTACAGTAAAAATATGATTAATATATTTAATTATTAAAAAATTAATCTATGGAACTATTCTTAATATTAAAAATTATATTTTTTATTGCAGTTATTGTGGCTCTTTATGCTATCGCAAGAAACATTGATATTATTAAGATTATTTTAATTTATTGGAAAGATCTAATTCTTAGAAAGTAGTTTAACTAGTTTTTTAACTTTTAATTTTTTTGTGGACGATTTTGATATCATCATGCAAGCAACTGACTCTAGAATCTTGCCATCTTTTAAAATACGAAGATTATTAGCTCTTAAGGTTTCACCTGTAGAGGTTATGTCAGTTATAATTTCACTTGAACCAGTAAAGGGATAAGCCTCCGTGGCACCTAAAGAACTTACTAATTTAAATTGCGTGACCCCTTTTGAAAATAAAAATTCTCTAGTTAAATTTGGATATTTAGTTGCAACTCTTAACCTTTTCTTTTTTTTATCTTTGAATTCAAAGGCTATTTCCTCTAAATCTGCAACTGTTTGAACATCAATCCATTGATCGGGGATAGCAATAACTAGTGTCGCTTTACCAAAATTATATCTTCTATTCACATTGATTTTATTTTGAACATTTATTTCACTCTCTTTTAATAAATCATAACCTGAAAACCCAAAGTCTAAAGATCCGTCTCCAAGTCTTTCAATAATTTCTCTAGCATGAAGATATAAAATTTTTATATTTTTTAACTCTTTAATAGAACCTAATAAATCTCTTTCACCCCGCTCAGATATTAAGTTTAGTTTATTCTTTTTAAAGATTTTTAAGATATCTTTTCGAAGTCTACCTTTGCTGGGAATGCCAATATTAATAATATTTTTTGTCATTAATAATTTAAATTTAAAGCAGCCCCTACTGCAGGTACTTGTTTTTTAGACCCAAGATCAGAAATTAATTTATCATATCTTCCCCCATTAATTATATTTATATTCTTTGATTTTGACTTAATATCAATTTTAAAAACCATACCTGTGTAATATTCTAACTGTCTTCCAAACGAAGTTGAAAAAACCACATTCAATTTTGACATTTTATTAATTGATGCTGGAAAATACTGCTGGTTGACAACTAAATTAATCTTATTTTTTTTAAAAAACTTATTAAGTTCATTTGCAGCTTTATTGATTGGACATTTAATTTTAAGAAACTCTTTTATAATTTTTGATACATTTTTACCCTTACTTGTTCCTCTGGGATCTCTAATTTTACTATCAAATCTTTTTAAAATTTCATTGATAGATCGACCTGCAACAACTTTGGTTGGATCTTCTTTTAGCATTTTAAAATAACGTTTTTTATCAATCTCTACAATAGTTGGGTCTACATCTGAGTTAGTCTCTAATCTTTTTAATAAATCATTAAAATATTTTTCTCTCCAAAAATGTCTTGATAACCTTAACTTCCATCTTTTTGGAATATCTAGTTTTGAAATTAACAAATTAAATATTTCAACGTTACCAATTTTTAATGTTCCTGATGAATATTTAATATTTTGTAGAGATTTTAGAGAAGTGGTTATAATTTCCTTATCATCATTTTTTTCATCTTTTGATCCTATGATCTCAAATCCTATTTGATCTCTAATTATTGAGTCTTTTTTGTTATTTGATTTTCTATAGGCCTGACCGCTATAAAAAATTTTTTCCTTACCTTTGAAATTATTTTCTAAATATCTAAGACAAGATGCAATAGTTAAGTCAGGTCTTAAACAAAGCTCACTTCCATTTTGATCAATAAATGAAAATATAAATTTTCTAAAGTTTTCACCTGATCTTTGAACAATATGATTAGCTTCGATTACTGAGGGTAAATCAATATATTTAAACCCCTTAGATTTTACTGATATAAGAATATTTTCAGATAAGTTTTTTGATTTCATCAATTAAATCTGCTTTTGGAATTGTTTGATTATTTTCGCCTTTAACGCCTTTAAGATTTTTTATAGTAACAGTGTTGTCGTTAAATTCGTTTTCTCCACAAATTATAGCAACTGGTAATTCACGTTTATTTGCAAAGGTTAATTGTTTACCTAAATTCTTTTTACTATCTAAAAAGATTTCAGCGTTAATATTGCTGTCTCTTAATAGATCAACTAATTCATAATAACTTTTTAGATATTTTTGATCCATTACACAAACTAAAACAGGCTTTTGATCTTCTACTTGAATTTGATCTAATTGCATCAAAGCAAATAATAAACGATCAACACCAAAACTTATTCCTGTTCCAGGAATATCAATTCCTCTAAACCTTGATATCAATTTTGCATAAGCACCTCCTGAGCAAATGCTTCCAATATCTACTTCTTTACCTTTAATATTTGTGACTTTGAAATTTAAGTTAGTCTCTACAATAAAATCAGAATAATAAGCAAGGCCTCGAACAATTGTAAAATTTGTTTTTACTTGATCTAAATTCGACCCATACCCAAGTACCTCAAATACATCTTCTATTTCTTTGATTCCTTCTTGAGACAATGGATTTTTCAAAATTTCCTTTAATTTTTTTAAATCTTTAATTTTTAAAAAATTTAATATTTGTGCTGCTTGATCATCAGATAATTCTGCTCCTTTAGTTACTGCTCCACTTTGATCTTTTCTCTCTTTTTTTAATAAATCTTCAACTCCTTTTAATCCAAATCCAGGTTTATCCAGTTTATCAATAGCTCTAATGACTTTTATTTGTTTTTCTTCAGAAATTTTCAATTCGTCAATTAAACCTTGAACAATTTTTCTATTACTTACATTGATCGTAAATTGATCTTTGTTTAAACCACAGTCTGATAATGTGCTTGTAATTATATTGCAAAGCTCAGCGTTAGCTTGGGCAGGATTTACATTTCCAACTATATCAAAATCAGCCTGCATAAATTCTCTGTAACGACCATTTCCAGCTTTTTCGTTTCGAAAAACATTCTGTATTGCATAGCGTTTATAAATAGATGGAAGTTCTTGATTATTTTGAGCAACAAATCTTGCTAATGGGCTTGATAAATCATACCGAAGGGTAATACTTTTATCGCTATCCTGAAATGAGAATACATCAGACATAGGATTAGCTTCATCTTCTGCAAGAAAAGATCCAATATTTTCACTAATTTCGAACGAAGGAGTTTCCAGAGCTTCTGCTCCAAACTTGATAAAATTATTCTCAATTGCTTTTAATAGCTTCTTTTTGAGAAGAAGTTTTTTATCCCAACGATCTTCAAATCCTGAAGGTAATCCAGGAACTAATTTATTTTCTTTATTCATTTTTTTGGTACCCGGGCTGAGAATCGAACTCAAACTTAAAGTTCCACAAACTTTC
>Ga0209425_10001990_pt1 | contig 23288 bp, 24 predicted proteins | sample COG_05_FD_184749 | JGI IMG/M metagenome (GOLD analysis project Ga0209425, IMG submission 184749) | Pelagic Microbial community sample from North Sea - COGITO 998_met_05 (SPAdes) (version 2) | ecosystem: Environmental > Aquatic > Marine > Neritic zone/Coastal water | place: Helgoland, sampling...
AGCTGTTTTCATTACTGAAAAAGGTGTCATAATATTTCTAATCTTAACATCCTTAAATTTCACCATATTTTTAATAATATCAGACTCACTTTCTTCAATTACACCTTCCTCTTCAGCAATTTCTGCCATTGTAGAAAAATCCTCCCTTGAAAAGACATTATTTTTATTGGATTTACTAATAAGTTTTGTGAAAAATTGTAATACAAATAAAACACCAGAATATTTAAATAAGGGAATAATAGAATTTAAAAAAATCGAAGTAAATCTCACTAATTTATGCCAATATGTAGCACCTAATGTCTTGGGAATTATCTCAGAAACCAATAAAATAAGAACAGTCATAATACTTGAAACTATTCCAACAATTAAATCCTCAGTAAGTAATGTTCCAAAAATTTCATAAGTATTGTTATCAATAGAGGAATAGAGCTCTTTTGCTTGAACACCAACTAAAATTGCCCCAACAGTGTGAGCAATAGTGTTTAAAGTTAAAATAATGATTAAAGGTTCATCAATATTATCTTTCATTTTTTGAAGGTTTTCAGCATATTTATTTCCTTCGTTTATCTTAATCTTTAAAAAAGTAGGATTTACACTTAATAAAACAGCTTCTAATATTGAACATAAAAAAGAAAGAGCTATTGTTGAAATAGCATAAAGAATGAGTAGATTCAATTTTGTAATTAATTTTTAGTAAATATATAAACTTGTATGAATTATAAATATCTGTATATTTAGATATGAAAAAAATAATTTTATTTTCACTTTTTTTAGTAATAATATCTTGTGGCGATAGTGAATCTGAGGATCAAAATTCGGAAACTTCTGAAACAAATAATGATTTCCCTAGTTATGTTGATTCAAACAATCTTAGAATTTTCGCAAGGAAGGGGGTTTCAAATACATTTTTAAACAATGTTGGTTCCGCTTATGCAGAGATGTTAAAAGATAATTCTAAAATAAACCAGTCAATGAAATCAAAGTATTTATCAACATCTAAAGATAAATATGTTTATCAAAGGGTAGGGGTTGATGGAATGGCTAGCGGTTCAAACTTTGACAGTGGAACACCTCCAAAACCTTATGGAGACAACGCAACAGATTACATATGGGAAATGAGTTCTGGTGGGGAAGATCAAATAGGTGAGGTCATAGAGCATCTTTTACATACGGTAACAGCTGTTGGATTGTATTTATCTTATTCAGATTGGAATTATAAAAGTTCATCATCACCATTGTATTTAGCTATGAGAGAGGCTGTAGATAAAAACATATACGATATTTCAAGTTATGATGGTTTAAAAAATGATGATGCTTATGAACGAATTATTGCTCAAGAATATGCTTATTGGTTAATTCTTGCTGAGTGGGATTATTATGAAACTACCGGAAAAAAAGAAAATGGAATGACAGGAAATGGGGAATTTACATTAGGTACCCCCTTAGAAATTAAATCTCAACTACCTTTGGGTCACAAGCTGTATGAGGATTATATAGAAAAAATATTTTCAATACCTAATAAAGAAAATATTATTGCCCTCTTCCCTTAAAAATCCGTTTTGAGCATGATTAATTGGAAATGTAAACATACATGGAAAAGGGCAAGAGTTAACACTTTATGGTGTTTGTTGGGCTGTTCAATTGGAGATTTTGGAACCATATTATACTTTCAAAACATACAACATGACTGGACTACTTTAGAAATTATGATTTTAGCCATAATTAATGGGTTAATAACATCTGTTATATTGGAAACAATAATTCTCATTAAACAAATGGATATTAAAACAGCTCTTAAAACAGCTTTGGGCATGAGTTTTATATCTATGCTAGGGATGGAAATATCAATGAATATCACCGATATTTTACTAACTGGAGGGGCTACAATAACATGGTGGGCAACACCAATAATGCTTTTTGTAGGTTTCATAACACCCTTGCCATACAATTATTGGAGATTGAAAAAATATAACAAAAGCTGTCACTGATTAAAAACAAGCACTTTTTTTGAGTATAAATTATATGATTAATTTCAACAAAGGATATTCAATAGCTACATGTTTCTCCACTATTTTTTTCACTAGATTTCCATTTTAGATTTCCAGCTTTTTCTGCTTCACAAGAATTGGAATAAACCATATCATCGCATGCACATACAGGCTTATATTCCTTTGTACAAATAATTTCAGGCTTTGCAGGCACGACACAATCTCCGATTACGTTTGACTCTTCTTCCTTATTATTGCAAGAAAGAATTAAAAAAATTAAAAATGTAAAAATGGATTTTTTCATAGCTAAATATACCTATTATTAATTCTTTTTAAGCATTGAATAAATGATAAACACCAATTTTATTTACTAATTTCAGTAAGTTGACCATCTAATTTTCCTCTGTAAAATCGGTCATTGATTACAAATAAAAGTTCCCCATACTTACCAAGCTTAATACTGGAGTCTACACCAAAAATTTTATTGTTGTAAAGCCCAACTATTTCTTCATTTGAAGAATGACCTACTACGATATGTTTTGAATTTAATTGTTTTAGAATTTTTGTGACATCTGAATTTGTTAAATTTTCACCATATTCTTTGAAATAATCACGATACCAGATCAAACTTTTTATTCCATAATATAAATCGTATTCATCATCTTTCATTTTATCTGCAGATATATCAATTTTCTCTCTCATTGTATCATTAATTTTTCTCAAATCAGTTCCATAATTAGTTAAAAACTCATTAGAAACTCCTCCGTGAGTAAAAATAATATCATTTATTTTAATAATTGTAGACTTAGATCTAATCCATCTTCCCAATATCGTTTTATTGCTGTATAATTCATTGTAGGGGATACCTAGTAAATATGATGATATTCTATATCTTGAATTAATGTATCTAAGGTCTCTTTGAAGAACCATGTAATCGTGATTTCCTAAAAGGAAATGCACACGACCTCCCATTTTTCTAGCTTGAATTTCAAGTTTATAAATTAACCAAAGTACTTCATTTACTTTACCTCCTCTATCAAAAATATCTCCAACAATTACCAAATGCCCTTCTCCAAAATCCCAATTTAAATCATTGTTAATGATTTTATTGTTAGTTAACAGTTCAATCAATAAATCATATTGCCCGTGTATATCACTTAGTGCAGCTATGTTATCTATGTTTCTGTAATTAGATCTTTGGATATTGTATGTGGAATCATATACGTTTAAATCTAAGTCTTTGAGATAAACTTCTCCGTTTATTATTCCTTTTTCTACTAATTTGTTTTTTTCAAAGAAAATGTATGGACCATCAGAATGGGAAGAAAATTTATTTTCTTTATCCATTGATTGATTTTTTGTATTCTCAATTTGTCCAATAGAAAAAAAGGGGGTACATAATAAAATCAAAAAAAGATTTTTCATAATGTAAATATAAAAAACGATTTCACATGTAAATTATATTTGTTTTGCTAAAAATGTTGTTATCAAATACTTTAAATTATAGTTCTTTTACTCAGATTATAATACTTGTTGTTTAAATTAAAAATTAATCATAAATTCGCACATTATATATGAGATTAGCTATTAAAAATTCAGACTATTTAGGAGCGTTCACCGCAACGCTTTGTATGCTACATTGCTTTGCTACACCTTTTTTATTCATTTCCCAAGCACATTCTTCCACATTAGCCCATGACATTCCATTTTATTGGCAGTCAATGAATTATTTATTTATACTAATCTCTCTGTTTGCAGTATCTACTTCGATCAAAAACTCTACAAAATTATTTGTTAAAACTCTATTATTTACTTTTTGGTTTTTGTTAAGTTTTTTGATAATTAATGAAGGTTTAGAAGGTTTCCATATCCCCGAATTTTATACATACATTTCGGCGACTTCATTATCATTTTTACATATTTACAATTTAAAATATTGTACTTGTAAAGAAGAATGTTGTACTAACGATAAATAAGTTTTTTTCGTAGTATTACTTTTAGAATTTTTAACATAAATATTTATCTATTTTTGAAACAAGGTTTCTATAAAATCTAAAATTTGAAAAGGTTTTTTTTAATATTATTGTTTTTAATTGTTACATCTTGTTCAAAGGATCCGATTATTTATACTCTTACGACTGAAGCTAACCCTATTGAGGGAGGTTCTGTATCTTCCAGCGCATATCAATACCAAGATGGAGAAACTGCTATAATTACTGCCACTCCATCAACTGAATATGTCTTTGAGGGTTGGTCGGGTATTTCAAGTGCATCAAGTTCTGCTAGTGTTGTAATGAGTTCAGATAAATTTATCATAGCCAATTTTGTAAAGAAAAGTTATACTTTAACTACAAACATTGAAGGAGAAGGTTCGATTACTGAAAGGATTATTAAATCTGGGATTTCTTCTAATTATAACAGCGGTACAATTGTTGAATTAACAGCAATTCCAATGTCAGGTTGGAGATTCGAAAGTTGGTTGGGTGACTTAACAGGCTCTGAAAATCCAATTGAAATTAATATTAATAATGCTAAAACAGTTACTGCTGTTTTTAAGCAAAATTTTTTTGGTGTTAATAGTTCTAGATTTCTAGCTCTTGGAGATAGTTATACAATAGGCCAATCTGTTTCAAAAAGCGAAAGTTGGCCCGTACAGTTTCTTAATGAATTAAAATCGTATACTAAATCAATTGATACATTACAGATAATTGCAAGAACTGGGTGGAGGGTAGACCAGTTGAAGGAAGAGATGAATAGTTCTAATCTTAAACCACCTTATGGACTAGTTTCTCTTCTAATTGGTGTTAATAATCAATACCAAAATCAAGATGCTAATGATTTTCGACCTCAGTTTATAGAAATCTTGGAAAAATCTTTAAAATTAGTTGGAAACAGAAAGGAAAGACTTTTTGTGATTTCGATTCCAGATTGGGGATCTAGTGCCTATGGAGCAGGATTCGATAGATCAAAAATTTCTAAAGAAATTGACGATTATAATAGAATTATAAAAGATGAATCCGAAAAAAGAAATATACAATACTTTGATATTACAACCATTTCAAGAAGAGCCTTGGTTGATAAAACTTTAATAGCAAGTGACCGTTTACATCCAAGTGGAAAAATGTATAAGATGTGGGTAGACAAAATGATTCCAGTTATGTCAAAAATTAATTATGACTAGATTAAATGGTTTTTTAAATCACCAAACTTATATATTATAATTCGATTGAATTAAACATTTTATTAAATTAGTAAAAGCAATGACAGTATTGAAAAAGATGATATATTTATCTGTCATTTATAAAATGAAAATTATTAATTTTAATTTATTATAAATAATATTATGAAAAAATTTATGAAGTTTTGGGGAGTTTATTACCCAATTATATTAGCATTTCTTTCATTTCTTTATTCGGTTACCCTTTGGTTTACAGGAAACCAGCTTGAAGGAATTTTTGTAGGTATTTGGGTGCCTTCTATATTATCAGCCTCAGTTGCTTTAAGACAAAGAAGAAGCGATTATCGTAACCAAAAAAGAGAATAATGGAAAATGTAGGTATGTTCATTATGGGTTGTGTTGTGTGTGGGTTATACCTGTCAGGCTATTTATATATGATCAAATACGCTAATGATTCTCACGATGAGGATTTGAAAAGAGATATTGAGAAAGCCAAGCGTAAAAACTTTGAGAATAACAAAGAATAATTATTTTAAAGAATATAATGGAATTTGATAGTGGTGGCGATGGGTCACATTACGATAAAGACAACATGTCTGACAAAAAAGCAAAAAAAATAATAATAGGTCTTTTGTTATTTCTAATTGCTTTGTCTATTTCTGCTTTTGTATTTTCTTAATCAAACAAATTAGGTTTAATTATTCACATTTCAACATATTAAAATCTACCAAACTCATGTACTCTAATTTTAATGCCTCCCCATTGAATTGTTCATTTCCAGAACCTGCTCCATTACCATAAAGAATTTCAATTTTATTTCCTGCAGTTTTAGTGAAAACCCAAAATTGTCCATAAACCCCATCAATTCTTAATTTTGAAGGTGTATTTGTTGTATTAACCAAAGAATATGAATCGTCAAACACCCAATCTAATTCGCAATTATCATTATTATTATCAGCTTTATAAAATATTTTCCATCCTTCCCAATCGTCTCCATTTTTAGAGAATTGTACATACATTTTTCCGTCTAATTCAGTTCCAACATTCCAAAAATCATTAGATGCACTTGACGGAGACTCATATACCTTTCCTCTCAGAAATTCATATAAATTTAAATCCGTTGGTTCTAAATACGCATCTTTAGAATCACCCCCACATGAATAAGAAACAAACAGTAATAATAAAATTATTTTTTTCATATTATTAAATATATAAAATTATCTAAATTTTATATTAATTTATTTGGCGAGGTTAAATTTATACTAATTGTAAATTTTTAATTAAAATCGATTAATAATTAATTCGCTTCAATAGCTCCGATTTTTTCGCGGAATAATTTAATTGGACTATCAAGCTCTATGGCGATAACTGTATAATACTTATCTAACGCTGAATTTGGAATTTCTATGTATGTTAATCCTGGGTATTTATTCCAGTATACCTTACAAAACAGTTCTCTATTCAATATAGTACCGTTCCCTACAACATAAGCTCTATTAATTTTATTAGAAATTCCTTTTAAAACAATTTTATTGTCTTTTGGAATATCCCTTACGTACAGGAACAAAGTTTTTTCATCCTTGCTTAGCGTTGATGGACCATAAAAATGATCGTAAGGAATTCCTTTTTTGGTTAAATAAACTGCAGAACTATGTTTTTTATTCCATTTACCTAATTCTTTGAGAATAGTTTTTTGTCTTTCAGGGATTGTTCCATCAGGTTTTGGGCTAATATTTAATAAAAGATTTCCACCTTTACTCAATGTATCAACAAATAAATCAATTATTTGAAGTGGAGATTTATAATTATTATCATTTGGTTGATATCCCCATGAATCATTTATGGTCATACATAACTCCCAATATTTGCTTGAGGGGCGATATATGGGTATTCCAATTTCTGGGGTTTCATAGTCGCCAAATTCATTAATTCTAGAATTAAAAATTACATTGGAATTATTTTTTAGAAGTTGTTGTTTTAAGTTTTCACTTTTCCACTGTTTCGCATTATGTTCCCAATCACCATCAAACCACCATAGGTCTGGTTTATATCTTTTTTCTAACTCTTTAAGTTGATTATCCCTGTAAGATAAGAATTTCCCCCACCTTCTAGTATCATCATTTATATTGTACCTTTTTATTTTTTTTGTATGAAAAGTATAATCTTTGAATGACCAATCTGGAAGAGAATAATATAAGCCTAACTTTAGATTTGTTTTTTTTATTTCATTTACAAATGGTGTTAATAAATCTGATTTGGACTTACTACTTACAAATGAATTTAAGTTTCCATATTTTGAATTCCATAGGGCAAAACCATCATGATGTTTAGATGTTATTACCGTATATTTCGCTCCACTCTCATTAATTAATTTTGCCCATTGCTGAGGATTATATTTTTTGGCATCAAAACCATCGAGCTGTTTCATGTAATCTGAGTGTGAAATATATCCGTTAAAAAAAGACCAAGATTCACTTATTCCATTGACTGAATATATTCCCCAATGAATAAAAATACCAAGTTTTGCCTCCGAAAACCATTCCATCTTATCCTTAAATTCATTATCATAACTATCGACTTTTATTTCTTGACTATAAGAAATCGATGTTATAAAAAGCACTAGAATTACTAGTTTTTTCATTTTGGGTAGTTTTGTTTTAGATTGAAATGATAATCTTAACACAGGGTAGGAATAAATATCCCAACCTAAATATAATAAATAAAGAGTCAGGATTTCAATTAGTCACTTTAACTGAATTTCAGTATTGTAGCTTCAACACTGTTTATCTAATCTACTTGGTTATTGTGAGAACCGTCACAAAATCCATCAGGGTTTTGAGTGTTTCCACATCCACATTTAGGTTTAATAGGCATAATTAATAATTTTCCTCAAACTTAATATTTAGAGCTTTTAGAATGAAAATAAATTACTAAACAAAAATGAATCAATCAAACCATCGATATATTAAGCTAGCAAAATAACTACTTTTAAGTACTAATTTTAATATAAAAAAAATAATAGCTCCTGCAGAAACAAAAAATCCAGCTTTTTTAAGTCTTTCCCACATTATTGTTTGCTAATATATACCCAACCTTCTTTTTTTGATTCAAATTTCACTTTAACTCTTTTGTATTCATTCACTTCATAACCATCGGCTTTATTCAATTCTTCATCGGAAACATAAAATAAAATACCATTGACACAATCTATTTTATTTCCAGTGTAGAATATTATAGGATGAATATCTAATCCACTTGATTCAACAACATTTTTATTATTTATGATTAAATCTTTAGTCTTGTACCCTATGAGGCAATCTTTAATACCATTTAATTTTCTTCCAAATGTTTCTATTTGAACTTTTTTTAATTGTAACGTTCCATATGAAAATAACTTTGCCATTTGTATATAATTTCAGTAAAAACCCCTCACTAGATTACTATTTACTACAATGTAGCTTTTTGCTTCACCTCATGAAGGGTTTAGTTTTTATTTATGATGTAGCGGAACTTATTCTTTTTTTAAATTAATTGTTTCATTATATCCAACGGGGATTTTAAGAAATTCATTTGAAATTTTTCCGTGATATTGATATGTTATGCCAAATGAAGAAACTCCAGCATAGCTACCTTCACTAAATGTTTTTATATCGTATTCATTGTCATCAAAAGACCATTTTAAATTCTTTGTCGAATCTAATCTACATCCATATGTGGAGTTGTTATGATATATTATTTCCTGTCCTGTTCCATTATTTAAAAATAAAAAATATCCTTTTTGTTTACACTCATCATAATCTGTATCAACATTATCAATAGTATAAGTACTGAAGTACCATTTTCCAACTATTTGATCAACAGGTTTGATGTCAGTTAAATCATCAGATGAACAAGAAAACACAATTGGAATAAATAGTAATATTAGAAATAGATTTTTCATAATTTTTATTCAATACAATATTCTTCACCTACTTTAAACGATTCATAAATTTTTTTACTCACTTCAGCATCTCCAAATACATCACCACCTCCAATATCATCATTTCCACTTGAACCTCCAATAGCTCTCATTGCAAAATAATATTTTCCATTATCAGTGTATTTTTGAACTATTTCTCCACAGCTTTTTTTTTCGACACAAGAAAAAAGTGAAACAAAGAACATTAATATAAATAGTTTTTTCATTATAAATTATTAATTAAGTACTCCATTAAAAATAAAAATTATTGCTACTATCCAAAATACAACTGCAATTATTATATCTATTTTTTTCATTTATTTTTTTTCCAGTATTCTTCCCAAGTTATTGTTGGTTTTTTTAATAAACTTAATGATACTGCAGCCCCCATTATAATTGGAAATATTAAATCATTGTTCCATTCAAAATAATCTAAACCTCCAATAAAAAATCCAATTACGAATATCAAAAAAAGCATTGCTATTCCACCCAAAGTAGAAATTAATAAATTCCTAATAGTTAATCCTGTTCTTATAAACTTTAGTATTAAAATTAGTTTTTTCATATCTCTAATATACTTAAAGTCAATTGTAAATGAAAGTAGAGGGGGCGTTGGTTGTTGTTTATTAAGAGGTGCTTACTATAATCCTTTAAAAAATGATAGTAGTCCAAATAAAACCTTATCAATGTTGAGGATTAGATCAATAAAATCAGTAAATCCAGAAGCTGAATCATCCTTTAATTTAGATTTTTTTATGAGTTTAAAAAACTTCAATGATAGTATATTTTTTACGTCTTAAGTATACTGATAATCAATAGAATAGGAGATTTAAGGGTATTCCTTACACTTCTGTCTATTTTCCAATACAGAAATTAGCAAAAATATTACCTAGCACATCGTCATTAGTTATTTCGCCAGTAATCTCAGCCAAAAACTCAATAGATCTTCTAATGTCTACAGAGAGTAAATCACCAGAAATATTTTCTTTTAATCCTTTATTAACTTCCTCAATTGCTTTTAAAGCTTTTTTTAATGCTTCATAATGCCTAGAATTACTGATTATAACATCTGTGTAGGGGTTTAATAAATTAACTTCATCAATAAGTCTTTCTTTAAGTTTTAAAACAGATTTTTTTTCAGTAGCTGAAATTTCAATTAATTCTAATTTTTTTAAATCATTGAGTAAATTTTTATTATTAATTTTTAAATCAATTTTATTTCTTACAAGAATTATTGATAAGTCATCTCTCCTAAAACTATCAAGACTATTTTTAATTTCATTAATGTTAGTATCATTAATATCAAATAGATATAGTAGAATCTTTGCTTTTTTAATTTTTTCCTTAGTTTTTTCTATTCCTTTAGATTCAATTACATCATTAGTTTCTCTAAGGCCAGCTGTATCTATGAATCTAAAATTTATTCCATTAATAATTAATGAATCCTCTATGCTATCTCTTGTTGTTCCTGGAATATCAGAAACAATTGCCTTGTCTTCATTAAGAAGTGTATTTAGAAGAGATGATTTTCCTGCGTTAGGTTTTCCAGCAATTGCCACTGAAATACCATTCTTTAGAACATTTCCTGATTGAAATGAATCTATAAGAATTTTTAATTCTGATTTAATCTTGTTTGTTAGATTTTTAAAATCATTTCTTTCAGCAAATTCAACATCTTCTTGTGAAAAATCTAACTCTAATTCAATCATTGATGAAAAATGTAATAGCTCAGCCCTCAATTTTTTTAAATCATTACTAAACCCACTTTTCATTTGCTGCATAGCAAGTTTATGAGATCCCTCATTTTCAGAAGCGATTAAATCAGCAACTGCTTCGGCTTGATTTAAATCCATCTTCCCATTGAGAAAAGCTCTTAAAGTAAATTCTCCTGGATTTGCGATTCTTATGCCATTATCAATAAATAAATTTATTATTTCTTTTTGTATGTAAGTTGAGCCATGACAGGATATTTCTATGGTATTCTCACCAGTGTATGAGTAGGGACCTTTAAACAACGTAATTAATACTTCGTCTAACTCATGATTTCCTTTCATAATATGTCCAAGATGAACAGTATGAGATTTTTGATTGGATAAAAGTTTGTTTTTATTACTCTTAAATAATTTTTCAGTAATTTCTATAGAATTATTTCCAGAAATCCTTATAACTGAAATTGCACCAAGTCCATTTGGAGTTGCTAATGCTATGATGGTTTCTTGGTTTACCATTAAATTGTTTTAGTGAAAGTGCATCTTTTTTTATGTAAAACACTTTCATAATTTTTCCAAAAAGCCTGAATTGATGTGTTTTCAATAAGTTCTGGGTTTGTTTCGACTTCTTTAATCCCTCGTTTATTAAACATACTTTGAAGATCATTAAATAAAATAGCTGTTACACCCTTATTTTGATAATCGGGATGAACACCAATTAAATATAAAGAAGCTTTATCATTAAATTTCTGAGCTTTCAATATTCTTAAAAAACCAAAAGGAAATAGTTTACCATTTATTTTCTTTAAAGCCCTTGAAAAAGATGGCATTGTAATGGCAAAGGCTATTAAATTTCCGTTTTTATCAGCAACACTTTTTATGAATTCGGGGTGAATGTAACGAAGGTATCTATCTTTGTAATGATCTATTTGATATTGTTGAATTGGAACAAAGGTTTGTAGAGTGTTATAAGTTTTATTTAATAGATCGAACATTTCATCAATGTAGGGCACTATATCCTTAGTTTTTTTAAAGTTTAAAGCTTTCAAATTATATCTTTTCATAATTAAACTTGAAAACTTCTTTACTTTTTCCGGAGCATCGTTTTCTGAATAAATTTGAATCCTATATTCAACCCACTCTGCGAGCTTTTTCATTTTAAGTTTTTCTAAATGATCTTTTTGATAAGAATTATGATACCAAGTAATCATTGTATTTAATTCTTCAAAGCCGTGGGTAAGTAATCCAGCTTTATCCATGTTAGAAAAACCAACAGGGCCTTCGATAAATGATAATTTTCTTTTTTTTCCAAAATCAATTACCGCTTCGATTAGCTTCTCTGACACTTCTAGATCATCAATTACGTCATACCAACCAAACCTAACTTTATTTTTCTTTTGTTCTTTTACTTCAACCCAGTTTACTATTCCTGCAATTCTTCCTACAATTTCATTGTCTTTTATGGCTAAAAAATACTCAGCTTCAGCATTTTTAAATACAGGGTTATTTTTCTTATCCATCATCTCTAACTCTTCCTTTATAATAGGGGAGACCCAATATTTAGAATTTTTATAAAGCTTGTAGGGAAACATTACAAAATCTTTGTAATCGTTTTTGGTAATAGCCTTTTTAATGGTAATCATTTACTTATTTTTTCTTTTACTCCTTTTAAGAGATTTCCTTTCCTCTTTTTTGGTTTTTTTTTGATTTTTATTAGATTCTTTTACTGATTTTTTTTCTGACTTTTTATTTTTCTTTAAAAGTTTTTTATCAGATTTTTGTTTCTTTTTAAGCTCTTTATCTACAGGTGGGTAATCTCTATGCCAATCAAGTCTAGTAGATACTCCAGCTCTTAAAAATAGATTGTTAGGAGAATCTTTAAAGTTTGTTCCAAAGCTTAAATCAAATTGATAGCTTTTATTAAACAAATAAGCTAATCCTACTTTAACTAAATTATCAGCGTAAATATCATTTTGAATCAACTCATGTTCAATCATTGAGGACCAAATAGGGTTGTTAAAATTATGAGTGAGGGTAGTAATATTATTTATTGTTACATTTTCAGTCCCAATTCTATCATATATAAAATTATTGACTAAAACCCATTTTTTTAAAAAATGATTTTGTGTAATTATACTTCCTTTAAAGCTGATTGTGTTTTCATTGGTTTCATAACTAGTTGTTTTCTTTATTTCAGTGAAAGGATCATTATAAAAATATGCATCTTCAGGGACATAATTAACTCCAGCATAAACAGAAACAGCAGGTATTAAGTCAATCCAACGTAATGAATTGTTTTTTTTCCAACTTGTTAAACTCAGGCTATGCCATTTTTCATTTTTGTAGGGGTCAAATACTAGGTATTTAGCTCCTAGACTTTGACTATTTAAAAATTGTGTTTTAACTTCAGAACCTTTATCGGACAAAAGATTATTAACGCTTTTATTTTGGTTATAGGTTCCATTTAAAATTATTTCTAATTTTTCCATCATTAATCCATACCTAATTGTATAATTTAGTTGCATTTCCTTTATGTAAGAAAAATTTAAATTTTTATGACTTAAGTCTGAAAAGTTTACACCTAATTCAAATTGTAAAACATTACGGCCAACAGCAAAAGCCCCCTGAGATGAGCCAGGTCTATTAGAATTAATAACCTCTGTGTACTGTGAAAAAATAGATGAATAGAACAATAAAAATATAATCAATGATAAAGCATATTTCATAGTATGAAAAGATATAAAAATTAAATATTACTTAATTAATGTTTTGGGAATAAATTTTAACATCATTAATTGTATTTTTACGATGAATAATATTTATTGATGATCACGTTTTTAAAAATTATACTTTTTTTTGTTCTATTTTCTTACTTGTTGAGACTATTAAGTCCTTTAATATTGTCTTATTTCATAAAAAGATTTCAAAATAATATAAAAACAAAATTTGAAAATATGAATGAAATGAATTTTAATAACCAAAATAAAACAACAAAATCAAAAGTTAAAAAAGAAGAAGTAGGAGAGTATGTAGATTTTGAAGAGCTAGATTAATATGAAGCGAGTTGTAAAAAATATTTTACCACACTTTATCTGCATAGTTTGCTTAATTGCAGTTTCGGTCATTTATTTTTATCCAATTTTATTTGACAAAGGAATCGAGCAGTCAGATATTTCTCAGTTTAAGGGGATGTCTAAACAAATTGTAGATCACAGAGATAAATTTAATGAAGAACCATACTGGTTAGACAATGCGTTCTTGGGAATGCCTTCATTCCAAGTTAGTGCTAGGTATCCATATGATATTTTAAGAGTTATTGATTTATCTATTCGCTTTCTTCCAAGACCGGCTGATTATCTTTTTTTATACCTCTTGTCATTTTATTTACTGATTATTTCACTTAAGATTAATTACAGGTTCGCCCTTTTAGGTGCTTTAGCCTTTGGGTTTTCCACTTATCTTATCATTATTCTTGGTGTTGGCCATAATACCAAGGCTTTAGCTATTGGGTATCTCCCTTTGGTAATTATGGGTGTGATAATGATATTAAACAAACACTTTTTGAAAGGATTTTTAATTACTTCATTAGCATTGGGATTACAAATACATTCAAATCATTATCAAATGACTTATTACACCTTGATAATGATAATGGTTATATTTTTATTTTATTTTTTTGATTATTTAAAGAAAAACAATCTAAAAATATTTTTTAAAATTATTGTAATTTTTATTTCAAGTTCGATTATTGCCTTGATGCTAAATGCGTCAGCTTTACTAGCTACAAAAGAATATTCGGAATTTAGCACAAGAAGTAAAAGTGAAATTACTATAAATCCCGATGGGTCAATCAAAGAATCATCCTCAGGTTTATCAAAGGATTATATAACCGAGTATAGTTATGGAATCTTAGAAAGTTTTAATTTATTCATTCCCAGATTTATGGGAGGAGGTAGTTCTGAACTAATTAGTCAAGACTCCAAATTAATGGATTTTATAAAATCTTTAGATCCAAATCAAGGTCAACAAGTCTATCAGTATTCTAGAACCTATTGGGGTAATCAACCAATAGTAGCTGCACCTGCATATGTTGGAGCTTCAATTTTATTTTTATTTTTTCTTGGACTGTTAACCTTAAAGAATATTAATATGCGCTGGCTAACTACTTTAGTAATTATTTCTTTGATTCTTTCATGGGGTAAAAATTTCAATTTTTTAACAAATCTAATGATTGATTATTTTCCGCTCTATGATAAATTTAGAGCTGTTTCATCGATACAGGTGATTTTAGAGTTTTGTGTTCCCCTGCTTGCTGTAATTGGTTTAAATAGTTTTCTGTCAAAAAAAATTTCTGAAAAAAATAAAAAATCTATATTAATTAAGACTATGGTAATTACCCTTCCATTGACATTAATAATATATTTTTTTGGAGATGTTTTATTTGATTTTAAATCAAATTTTGAAATTTTTGCAAATTATCCAGATATTTTAAAATTATTGATCGAGGAAAGGAAAATATTATTGAAGACAGACACTCTGAGGTCATTGTTAATTATTCTAGGAATTACTTTTTTGTTATTTGCATATTTAAAAAATATTCTAAGTAAAAATGTAATACTTTATTCTATAATATTAATAATTGTTGTTGATTTATGGAATGTTAACACAAAATATGTCAACGCTGATCAGTTTGTTGAAAAAATTGACGTAGAAACACCTTTCAAATTAACCAATGCTGACAGGGCAATACTTCAGGATACTTTAGATTTTAGAGTTTTTGAACCTCAAAGAGGATTTTCGAATGCTAGAACTTCATTTTTTCATAAATCAATTGCTGGTTACCATGCTGCAAAGCCAAAAAGAATACAAGATCTTTATGATTTTTATATTTCAAAAAATAACATAGATATATTAAATATGTTGAATGTAAAATACATAATTGAAAATGATCCTGAAAACCCTATTGGAGTTACAAGAAATCCAAATAATTTTGGAAATGCTTGGTTTATTGAAAAAATTAAAAATGTTAGTAATTCCAATGAAGAACTAACAATATTGGACAATATTGATTTGAGAAGTACAGTTGTTTCTCAGGAGCTTAGTGAAAAAATATATTCTAAAAATATTTTAAATTCTGTTAAACTAAAAAAGAGAAAGGCAAATCACTTAATTTATGAGGTAAAATCAGATTCAGAACAATTTATTGTTTTTTCTGAGGCTTTTTATAAAAACGGATGGAAATCAACTATAAATTCAAAACCTGCTAAACATTATAAAGTAAATTATTTGTTGAGGGGAATGGAAGTTCCTAAGGGCAATTATGACATACATTTTACGTATAAACCTAAAATTATAATGTCGGGTTCAATATTTGTAATTTTTGGAAGTATAATATTGTTAATTTCATTATTTATTTACATTAAAAAAATTTTAAAACATGTATGATAAATTGCCATCACTTCGTTATAAAAATACTTTAAAAATGTTAAAAAGTGTTTGTCCCGCACCCTCTGTTGTGTTTGATTTAGGAGTTAAAAATCCTTTTACTGAAATCATGAAAAAAAATGATTATAAAGTTTACAATACCAATGGTGAGGATTTAGATGATAATCCGAATATTACTATACCAAATGATGTGGATATAGTTACTGGTTTTGAAATACTCGAGCATTTGGTTTCACCATATCCATTACTTAAAAATTTAAAATCTAAAAGTATATTTCTCACGGTTCCCATCAACCTTTGGTTTGCAAAAGCATACAGAAGTACAACCGATCCATTGGATCGTCATTATCATGAATTTGAACCCTGGCAATTTGATATGTTATTAGAAAAAGCGGGTTGGAAAATAATTAAAAAAGAGTTTTGGAAAAACCCATCTTATAAAATTGGAATAAGACCTTTATTAAGAAATCTTACAAATAGATATTATGCTGTTTATGCTGAAAGATCAAAAGCTGACTATACTAATTACTATAAAGGTGTGTTAAATCTCTAAGAAAAGATGAAAATAGGAATGATTTTAGATGCGCCTTTCCCCACAGATCCAAGGGTAACAAATGAGGCCAAAGTTTTGAAAAATTCTGGTCATGAAGTCTTTTTGTTTTGTTTGTCTTTTAAAAATAAATTTATAACAAATGAAATTATTGAAGGGATTAATGTTGTAAGATTTCATTGTGATTGGCTCACCTATAAATTATCCGCTTTAGCCTACACATTTCCATTTTATAAATGGATTATGTCAAAAAAAATTAAAAAATTTATAAATAATTATAAAATTGATGTTCTTCATGTTCACGATATTCAGATCGCCAGCTCTGTTTATTCTGCAAATTCCAAAACTCAATTAGACATAGTTTTAGATTTGCATGAAAATCGTCCCGAAATAATGAAGTATTACAAACATGTAAATAGTTTTTTGGGAAAATTATTAATCTCTCCTTTAAAATGGAAAAATGCCGAAGAAAAATATTGTAAAATTTCTAATTCTGTAGTAGTAGTCACAGAACTTGCTAAAAAAGAATTGATAGAAAGAATTAAAATTGATAAAAAAAAAGTTATTGTTTTCTCAAATTCAGTTTCAAAAAGTTTTTATTCAAAGATCAAATTCGATCAGCAGATTCTAAAAAAATATTCAAAATATTTTGTGCTTTTATATTTGGGTAATACATCAGAAAGAAGAGGATTAATGACAGTTCTAAAATCAGTCCCTAAAATAATTAAAACTGTTCCAAATTTTAAGTTTGTTGTTGTTGGGTCTAGCTCTTTTGATAATGAGCTTTTAAAAATGTCTGAGACATTAAATATTTTAAAATATATTGACTTTGAAGGTTGGAAAAATGAAAGTTTTTTTCCCTCATACATAAAGGCTTCTAATCTTGCAATTTCTCCTCTACTTCCTAATTTACACCATCATACAACTTATGCAAATAAAATTTTCCAATATATGTCTCTAGGGTGCCCTTTATTATGTAGTGATGTGGAGGCTCAAAAAAGCCTTTTGAACACTCATAAGTCCGGCTTATTGTTTAAAGCTGGAGATTCTGAAGATTTAATTAAAATATTTTTTAAACTATATTTAAATAAAGATCTCAGAAACAAATTAAGTGCGAATTGTATTGATGCAATTAAAAATCATTTAAACAATGACATTATTTCTAAAAATTTAGTTAATTATTATAATGAATAATAAAATTCTTATTATTTCTTATTATTGGCCTCCCTCCGGTGGTTCTGGTGTTCAACGCTGGGTTAATTTTTCAAATAATTTATCTATCGACGGATGGAAAGTAACAGTTATAACAGCTCAAAATCCAAATTATCCCGTTATAGATAATAAGTTAGTTAGTATTATAAATAAATCAGTAAAAGTTATAAAAATTCCAATTTTTGATCCAACTGCATTAATAAAAAGAAAAAACTCTGATAACATTAGTGTAAATAATAATGTTTTTAGTAAAATTTTATTATGGATTAGAGCTAACCTTTTCTTTCCAGATTCAAGAATGTTTTGGATAAAAAAGGTGAGTAAGCAAGCTACTGATTATATTAAAAAGAATAATGTTAAATGTTTAATTACTTCTGCTCCACCTTTTAGTACTCACATAATTGGTCAGAATGTAAAAAAAAATACAAACGTGAGATGGATTTCAGATTTTAGAGATCCTTGGTCGGATTTTTTTCAATTTAAATTACTTCCTTTAAAATCTTTTATGAAAAAAAAACATTTTAAGGCTGAATCAAACACTTTGATACTCTCTGACGTAGTAATTACAACGTCCCCTTCACTTACAAAGGAATATTCTTTAATCAATAAAAATTCATTTACCGTTTTTAATGGATTCAACTCATTTGTTAAAAATAAAAGATCCAAGAAGTTTACACTGATGTATTCGGGTATAATGAAAACGATTCAAAATCCAAAAATTTTTTGGCTGGTTTTAAATGATATAAGTAAAACACATAAATCTTTTTTTGATGATTTATGTATCAGGTTTATTGGAGATTTTGACAATGAAATAATAAATCATGTAAAGGGTTCTTTTATTGAATCAAAAGTTACTTTTGAAAAATACCTAGAAAAAGAAGATCTGGATGAGGAAATGTCAGAAGCAAACGTTCTTATTTTATGTACTGTTAATTTAAACAATGTTAAGAATGTTATCCCTGGAAAATTGTACTATTATTTTTCATTAAATCGTCCAATAATTGCTTTTTCTAATTTAGATAGTGATTTGAATGAAATAATCACTAAAACAAATTCTGGAAAGGTGTTTGATTATATAAATGAAATTGATTTAAAAAATCATATTTTAGAACTTTATAGTGATTACAAATCTGGAGAAAAAAATTATAATCCAAAAAATACTGTTAATTATACTTACGATACTTTATCAAAAAAATTAATTGAAATCATAAAAAAAACTATTGAATAAATGGGAATAGTAGTTAAACAAACTTCGAAAAATATTATTACAATTTCCATTGCTTTATTGATTGGTGCTATTAACACACTTTATTTTTATCCAGAGTTTTTAAGAGACAAGTACTATGGTTTAGTAGTTTTTTTATTAGCAACATCAAATCTTTTACAACCCTTGATGTCTCTAGGTGCTCAACATACAATAATAAAATTTTATAGTTCTTTTAATGATAAAGTTTCAAGGGATTCCTTTCTTTCTAGTATAATTTTCATTCCTTTAATCATAATAATTCCCGTTTGTTTTTTTGTTACTCAAGCACATGATTTAATTGGAGATTTTTTATCTATGCAAAATCCAATAATTGAATCCTATGTTTGGGTTATATTTTTAGTAGCATTCTCAACATCATATTTTGAAGTTTTTTATGCTTGGTCTAGAGTACAGTTTAAATCTGTTTTTGGAAATATCTTAAAGGAGGTATATCCAAGAATTGCTGTCTTTGTTCTGTTAGTTTTAGTTTCTTTTAAAATAATTGAAAAAGAAAATTTTGTTTGGTGGTTAACTGGACTTTATTTTCTAAGACTATTAATAATGATTTTATATTCTTTTTCATTATATAAGCCAAAATTCTCTTTTACTCTTCCTGAAAATTTTAAGGAAATAGTTTCTTATTCAATATATATTTTATTAGCCGGCTCTGCTGCTAGTTTGCTGATAGATATTGATAAATATATGATTCCTCAAAAGGAAGCTATTTCTCAAACTGCATATTATGCTGTTGCAGTGTTTATAGCAACAGTTGTAGAAATTCCAGGAAGAGCTATGTTTCAAATAGTCAATCCAATGGTAGCTAAAGCGATTAATGATAATAATTTTGAAAATTTAAAAGATTTGTATCAAAGGAGTTCTTCTAATTTATTAATTATATGTGGTTTTTTCTTTCTATTAATTAATTTAAATATCAATTCATTTTATGAATTAATGAACAATCAGTTTTATGCAGATGCAATAATGGTGGTTATGATAATTTCTTTCGCTAAATTAATACAGATGAGTTTTGGTTGTGGACCTGCAATTTTAGCTACCTCAACTTTTTATAAAATAACATTACCTTTTTCAATTTCAATGGCAATATCTGTTTATTTTTTAAATGATTATTTAATTGATTTGTATGGGATTAATGGTGCTGCTATTTCCACTTTGATTGTATTGATTTTTTTTACAGTTTTAAAAGTATTATATATCAGCTATAAACTAAAAATTCAGCCATATAATTATAATACAATTAAAATTGTAGGGGTTATTTTATCAATTTTTTACGGATTTAGTTTCTTTCAATTTGATTTACATCCATTAATTGATATTGGCATTAAAAGTATATTGATTACGATAGTTTATACTTCGCTTGTTTATTTTTTAAAACTATCAAAAACAATAAATAAAACGATTGAATCTAGATTTAAATAGTTAGCTTTTCTTCTAAATATTTTGATAACCTAGATTTCTTTTCTTTTACTAATTCTTCTGGACTTCCTTGAAAAATTAGCTGACCTCCTTTATCTCCACCATCTAAACCTAAATCAATTATATAATCGGATGATTTAATTAAATCTATATTATGTTCAACTACTATAATTGTATGGCCATTTTCTATTAAAGAATTGAACGATTTTAATAATTTTTTAATATCATGAAAATGCAAACCTGTGGTTGGTTCATCAAAAATGAAAAGTGTTTTATTTTTATTGGTTCCTTTAAGTAAAAATGTAGCTAGTTTTATCCTTTGAGCTTCACCTCCGGAGAGAGTAGAGGAGGACTGGCCTAGTTTAACATAACCCATTCCAACATCTTTTAATGGTTGTAGTTTCTTAACAATTTTTTTTTCATCGAATTTGGAAAAAAAATCTATACTTTGATCTACAGTCATTTTAAGTATGTTATCGATATTTTTATTGTTGAACTTTACTCTCAAAACTTCTTCTTTAAAACGCATACCTTTACAACTTTCACAGGTCAAATTTACGTCTGCCATAAATTGCATCTCTATCTTTACTGTTCCTTCACCTTTGCATGTATCGCATCTTCCACCATCAACGTTAAATGAAAAGTGTTTTGGTTTGTAGTAATTAGCCTTAGATAAACTTTGTGATGCAAAAAGATTCCTAATATCATCATAAATTTTCAAATAAGTTACTGGATTTGATCTTGATGAAATTCCAATAGGATTTTGATCTACATATTCAATTTCATCAATTTCTTCTAAATTTCCAACAATTTTATCATGCTGTCCAGGCTTATTTTTAAAAATTGCTTTTTCCTTAAGTAGAGCTGGGTACAATATTTTTTTAACCAAAGTTGTTTTACCACTTCCTGAAACGCCTGTTACAGCAGTCAGGTTATTTAATGGAAAATTAACAGTTATATTTTTTAAATTGTTTTCTCTAGCTCCTTTAAGGGTAATCTTTTTAGAGGAATAACGTCTTTTTATTGGTACTTTAATTTCTTCTGTATTATTTAAATATTTAGCAGTTAAACTATTAGATTTTAATAAATTTTTTATTGTCCCTTGTGCAATTATTTCTCCACCATTTGAGCCCGCTTGAGGTCCAATATCAATTATTTGATCGGCAGATTTCATTATATCTTCATCATGTTCAACAACAAGGACTGTGTTTCCAATATTTTTTAAATCGATTAATATTTTAATTAATTTTTCAGTGTCTTTTGGGTGAAGACCTATACTTGGTTCGTCTAGAACGTAAAGGGAATTCACTAAAGAACTTCCCAATGAATTTGCCAAATTAATTCTTTGTGATTCACCTCCAGACAACGTACTTGATCTTCGATTAATTGTTAAGTATCCAAGGCCAACATCACAAATAAAATTTAATCTACTAATAATCTCCTTTAAAATTCTTTCACTAATTGTTCTTTCATATTTACTTATTTTTAAATTATTCATAAAAACTAACAAATCTTCAATAGGCATTTCAACCAAATCTGTAATGGATTTATTATTGATTTTTACATAAGATGATTCTTTTTTTAGTCTATTACCATTACAATCTGAGCATTTAGTTTTCCCTCTGTAGCGAGATAACATTACTCTATTTTGTATTTTATAACTTTTAGATTCAAGTTTTTTAAAGAAATGATTAATTCCTTTAAAATATTTATTGCCCACCCATAAAATAGCCTTTTGATCTTCATTTAATTTAAAAAATGGCTTGTGTATTGGAAATTCAAATATTGAAGCATGCTTGATCAGATCATTTTTATACTTTTTTAGTTTTTCTCCTCTCCATGGAGCAATTGCATTTTCATAAATAGATAAGCCTGTGTTAGGAATTACTAATTCTGGATCAATTCCTATAATATCTCCATATCCTCCACACTTTGAACATGCTCCTAATGGGTTGTTAAAACTAAAGAGATATTCAGAGGGCTCAATAAACTTCATTCCATCAATTTCAAATTTATTATTAAAGAAATATGACTTATTCGTACTGATATTTTCAACTATTAATTCACCTTTACCCTCATAAAAACCAAGATCAATTGATTCAGAAATTCTATTAATAAAATCAGTATCATCTTTATATATTAATCTGTCAATTACTAGATTAATTTTTTTGTCGCTCAATTCCTTTAGTTCATCAATTCTTTTAAGTTCTCCATCAATTTGAACTCTAGCAAAACCTTGTTTGCTTAGTAATTCTAATAATTCTGAACTATCTTTTTTTGTATTAAATTCTTTTTTGGATAATATTAAAAACTTATCGTTTATTTTAAATTCTCTAATAGTATTTAAAACAGTCTTAATACTATCCTTTTTTACCTCATTATTCGAAACAGGGGAGTAAGTTCTACCAATTCTTGCAAACAATAATTTTAAATAATCATAAACTTCAGATGAAGTTCCGACTGTAGATCTAGGATTGGAGTTATTGACCTTTTGTTCAATTGCAATTGCAGGTGAAATACCAATTATTTTATCAACTTTTGGTTTATTTAATTTTCCTAAAAATTGAC